>Ga0180432_10000707_pt1 | contig 54436 bp, 80 predicted proteins | sample SS_ome_10_FD_132414 | JGI IMG/M metagenome (GOLD analysis project Ga0180432, IMG submission 132414) | Hypersaline lake sediment archaeal communities from the Salton Sea, California, USA - SS_1_MS_2 metaG | ecosystem: Environmental > Aquatic > Non-marine Saline and Alkaline > Hypersaline >... | reverse complement strand
CACCTCTGCGTGCCCCAGTCCCGCGCCCCCTCGGTGTTCGAGGACGACGTGCTTGTGTACGGCGAGGACGACGAGGGCGAGTACGCCTGTCTCAGCGACCCCGTTGATGCTCCCTTTGGCACCCTCCGCCCGTGGGCGGGCCATATCAACAGTATCACGCTGGGTTGGCGGCTGTGTGACGGCACTGAGGGCACGCCCGACCTGCGGGGTAGGTTTCTCACCGGCGTACACAGCGGCGGGGCCACCGACCTGGACTCTATCGGCGACACCGGCGGGTATGCCGTCCACGGCGACTCGGAAAACGGGCACGCGAATCACGACAATCATCGGCACGCTGCAGATGCCGTCACTAAGACGGACGTGGATGTGGCCCACGATGGTGTGGCGGCCAACGTCAAGGTCTGGGATGCTGACACTGAATTCTGGACCACGGGCGTCACCTGCTTGGCGACCAACGGCGGGGACGATTTCTACAATCACTCCAACACCGACAACCGCCCGCCCTACTACGTGGTCGGCTGGATCATTCGTGACTACTGATCGCCCGATCATCTACGTGGCTGGCTGCTCTCCGCAGGTCTCTTATCTCAGTTCTGCTCAGCGTCGGCATCTCGACTCTGCCGAGTACGTGTTCTGTGTAAATCGCTTTCCGCTGCACTACCGGCAGGCTGGCTTTTGTCCCACACACTGGGCGCAGATGGATTGTTGGGGCGACTCTGCCGTTGACAGCGCTCGGCAGGTGTTCCACCTGCTGCGGACTGACGCCCGGCTGCGACGCCGGATGGCCACCCGCTACGTCAACTGCCGCGACAGCGACGAGCGGATCAAACGTTTGCTGACCGACGCGGGGTTTCCAGTAACCAGATTTCTGCGGGGCTACTATGCCGAACGACACCGGCCGATCTCGGACAGCTTGGATCTGCCCATGCTTCAGGCAGGTAGTTCCTTGACTGGTGCGGCCAACCTCGCCTACACCCTCTGCTCCCGGGCGGAGATTCGTGTGTTTGCCTGCGAGTACGGTCCGCCGGGCGCGGTGTTGCATTTCTACGATCCGCCCGATGCTGCGCCAACACCCTGGCTGGGGGACGAAGACTTTCGGAGGCGGATGTGGGAGGGCTTTGCCTTGCTGCGGGCCGGGGGCGTAAACCTAGTCGATAGCAACCTTTACCATGACGACCTGCCACCCTACCACCTACCCCGCCGCGACCTGCTGGCTGGGTGACCCCCAGCTTACCCAGTTTACCATCTGTAGCCCCTGGAAAGTTTTTCACAATGGATTTCGGAATACATCGTATAATAACTGGTGAGGAGAGCGGCATGTTACACGACGAGGCCCAACAGTTCTGGAACCGCGACGACGCCCGGCGGCGGGCCTGGAGCCACTGGCGGGGCTACGGTCGCTGGAAGGACCCCGCCCACTGGTATGCCTTGGGGCAAAAGAACCTCCGCCGCTACGACTGCCTGCGAGATCTCGCCGGCGACATGCGGCAGGTGCGCATGTGCGAGTACGGCTGCGGTGGCGGCGCCAACGTGGTTGCCTTTGCTGGGCGGTTTGAGGCGATCTACGGCGTGGATGTATCGCTGGAGAACCTCAAGGAGGCTGATCGACGGGCGCAGCAGTGTGGTTTCGTCGGGTTTGAACCCGTGTTGACTGAGGTCTCACGGCCAGAGCTAGTCCTGGCGTCAATCCCGGCGGTGGATTTCTTTCTGACCGTCTCCGTGCTGCAGCACGTGCCCAGCCAGGCGTACGGGCTGCGGGTGGTGCGGCTGGCCCACGATCTGCTGGTCCCTGGCGGGACGGCGATCTTCCAGGTTCGCATCTACGAGGAGGGCGACCCCCAGAGGTTTCGGCCCAAAACGAAGGACTACGAGCGCAACGCGATGAGTATGACCAGCTACGGTGATGAGCAATTCGCCGAGATCCTCAACGACTGCGGCCTCGAACTGCTGCTGACCGAGTACGGCCAGCAGTCGGCTGTTTACTACGTGCAGAAACCGAACAGTGACAATCAATAAAGACGACTACCGACTGATGATTCCTGCCCGAGGCGGGTCCACGAGGGTCGAGGGCAAGAACCTAAGAAAATTCGCCGGACGACCGCTGATCCACTGGTCGATCCGTAATGCCTTAGTGGCGGGCTTTTCCCCGACGGTGGTTACCGACTCAGGGGCGATCTCCAAGGAGGCCCGCACCATGGGCGCGGCCGTACTCAAGGAGCCTCCCGAGTTGGCTAAGGGCAATACGCCGTTGGCCGAGGTGGCGCGGTTCTTTTTCCAGCAGCGGGGGTCGCAGCATCATATTATTTATTTGCAGCCGACCAGCCCGCTGATGGATTACCGTACCATCTACCGCGCGGTCGAACTGCACGCTCTAGGAAAGTTTGACTCGGTCTACTCCGGCTGGCCCGCGAGGTTTGTGCTCCGCGACAGAGACGGGGAGGTGGTCAACCATCCCCTAATTAAGGGCGCTAATGGTGGTCTGCCCTGGTCAAAGGACTGGGCGCCGCAGTGGGTGCAGGACTCGGCGGTCTACGTGCTCGACCGGTTGCGGCTGCCTGTGATGTCGTACGTGATTGGGGGTCGCGTGGGCGTGGTGGAGACCGACCCGTTGCGGTGGATCGACATCGACACCGAGGAGGACTGGCAGCGGGGCGAGCGGCTGGCGAGGTGCTTGGGGCTGGCATGAGTGTGGTGGTGGTGGGAAACGCGAGATCTCTGTTGGACAAGCAGCTGGGACATACCATCGACGCCCACGCTCTGGTGATTCGATGCAACAGTTTTGTCACGCGGGGGTTTGTCAAGCACGTCGGCCAGCGCACTGACATCTGGTGCGTCTCCCTGCGGATGGATGTGCTCCCACGCCTGCGGGCCGTCTTCTCGGCCAGCGGAGGTTTCGGTTTCGTGCAGTCGCTCTCGGAGATCTGGTTTCGCCCCAAGCCGCCGTCGGCGGAATTGCGAGATGCCTTTGCCGAGATGGTAGGACCACTGCCACCACTCCGTCCTCCGGACCCTCAGATAGTCGCGCAGGCCGAGGAGTTGGTAGGTCACTCCTCGCACGGATTTTTCGCTGTGCTACTGGCGATTGCCCGCTATGGTGCGGGGCGGGTGTCGGTGACTGGGTTTGGGCCGATTCGGGAAATCCCCCGGAGACAACCCGGCGGCGGCAAGTACGACTATCTTGTCTTTGACGCGCCAGCCGAGCATGCCCACTATTTTGAGCGGCCCTGCCAAGAGCCTCAGGAATATCGCACGGTGCACGACTACATCGCCGAGTGGGCGGTTTTGCAGAGATTACACCACGAGGGACAGATCACTATTTTGGGAGAAGCGTAGATGGAGCGACCACTGAGGATACTTTGCGCCGGAATGCACCGTGCTGGGAGTACGTGGCTCTACAACGTGGTCCGTTTCATCTATCTCAACGACAACCGCGACATTTACTGTTCTTTCGCTACTGGGGACTACAACCCCGCCAATCCGGCTCCTGTGCACATCCTCAAGATCCACCGCTACGATCCGCAGTGGGAGGAACTTGGTGACTACGTCCTCACCACCCGCCGGGACCTGCGGGACGTTGCTGCCTCCGCCGTCCGCATGGGGCTGGTTGCCCACGACATGTCGGCGGTGATCGAGTTCTTACGCACGCTTATCCGCCACGAGTCTCGCGGTTGGTCACCTCGCGCCGACCTCCTGGTCTCCTACGAGGAGATGATCCGCGACAAGCCTCTCGCTATCGTCGAGATCGCCAAGGTTCTGGGCGTGGAGTGCGACGCTGAGCGGGTGAATCGGCAGGTTGAGGAACTCCGCCCTGGCGACGTGATCGACCCGGTGACCATGCTCCACCCCAACCATTTCACCGATGGGGGCACGGGCACTTACCAAAAAACCCTCTCCGAGGAAATTGTGGGGGCTATCGAGCAGACGTATCGAGAGTGGCTGATCACTAACGGGTACTTGTTGCGGGGCGCTCCCGCCTCTGGGAGATCGCAGGGGTCAATCATCATCGTCGGCAATTCGGCGGAACTGCTCGGGCGGGGGTTGGGCGAGCAGATCGACGCCCACGATCTGGTCGTTCGCTGCAACTCGTTCATCACGCAGGGGTTTGAGGTAGACGTGGGGCGGAGGACCGACTGCTGGGCGCTTTCCACCTGGAACGGCGCCAATTTCAAGCTGCGAAATTTTTGCCAACAGTACGGGGTGGATCTCGCCGACTTTCTTCCCACCTTGGAGGCGATCTGGATACCGTTTAGCACGGTCAAGAACCGTGAGGAGTTCTTTCAGTTTTTACAGTGGTTTCGTCCCATCGACCCATCTGCGCAGCGGAAGATCGAACTTACGCCCGCCAGGGTGGAGCGGCGTTTGCATGCCAAGGTCAAGGGGCCCTCCACTGGTCTGATTGCCACCTACAAGGCGATGGACCGCTTTCCTAACCAAGTGATCTCGCTGGTCGGTTTTGGCAAACCCGATGATCGTGGTCCTTGCCACTACTACGCTCCCAACAAGCCTTTTGCCACTGGGCAGAATTACCACCGCGAGCACGAGATTTTTTCGGAACTGGTGGCCGAGGGAAAGGTGACTTTTCTATGAACAGACTCAACTCGCCGCTGGAGAAGGACCGCTACCTGACCTCCGACGTGGGGGTGGACGTGATCATCCCCATGAAAGGGCAGCCGCCGCTGGAGTTTCACAACAACCTGAAATTCCACTACGCCGAGATCCCCATCCGTCGTCTGCTGATCGGCAACTGCGAAATCAACGATAGCTACTGGCTGCTTTCTCGTCCCTACCCGAGGATGACGGTTCTTGACCAGCGGTGTTACAGGTCGCTGGGTTACTGCATCGCCGAACTGATCGAGTGTGTCAGTTCGGAGTGGTTCGTCTATCTGCACGCCGACGTGCGGGTGGTTGGCGGCTGGTACGACGTGATGTGGGCCCACTCGTCGCTGGCGGAGTTTATGGAGTGTGGTCGGGTGTGGCACGATCTGCGGACGGGGGCCAAGACCGTAGCCGCCGCGCAGAACGCTGCTGCAAGGCCCTACAGCGGCAGCCAGCTGGCCCGCCGCAGCGCCTTTGCCCCGTTTCTACACAAGATCGAGGATGATGGGTACCTCTACCGCAACGAGGACTTGGTCTTTCGGGCTCTGGTCGAAAACCACGGCGGGCGATACGCCAGGGTGCTGAAGACGCACCACGAGCACCAAGTCTTTCCGTCCTCCGCTCGCGATGCGGACTGGTACCGCAAGATGTACACCGGGCAGATCAAGGGAATCGTCAAATACTGCCCACCCAAGCAGGACTGGTTGATCTCGGCAGCAGCAGCGGCCTTTCGCAGCCTGGAGGGGCTGGACGCAGAGGCTTGCCAGAAACTTCTCAACTGGATCTCGCGGACCTCTCCTGCGTGGCGCGACATTCTCGGCAGCAAACCCAATTGAACGGAGGAACCGATGACAGCCAATTTCTTGCGACTCGGACGCCGTTACGTCGGCTCTGGCTACTCGCCTTTGGTAATCGCCGAGATTGGCATCAACCACCGAGGCCATCTGGATCTCGCCACTGACATGGTCCGCGCCGCCAAGGGCTGCGGCTGCGAGTGTGTAAAATTTCAGTGCCACATCGCCGATAAGGAGATGTCCCCGCACGCCAAGAAAGTCATAACTGGAACGGGCGAGGATGTCTATTCTCTGATTGACCGCTGCTCGCTTAGCCAAGCTGAGGATTTTCATTTCAAGCAGCTGGTCGAGCGGGAGGGGATGATCTACCTGAGCACGCCCTTCTCTGCCGAGGCGGCGTTGCGGCTTGCCCGGATGAGCGTAGAGGCGTTCAAGATCGGCAGCGGCGAGTGTAACAACCGGCCGCTGGTCAGGCACATCGCCGGTTTCGGCAAGCCGGTGATCCTCTCTACGGGGATGAACAACCTGCCGTCGGTGGCCCGCTCGGTGGAGATCCTCCGCGAGGCCAAGGTGCCGTTTGCGCTGCTGCAGTGTACCTCGATCTATCCCACGCCGGTCGACAAGGTCCACCTGCGGGGAATGGAGTTTCTGCGCAAGAGATTCCCCGACGCCGTGGTGGGCCTCAGCGATCACACTACCAACAACTACGCCGCCTTTGCCGCTGTGGGGATGGGAGCGAGCATCATCGAGAAGCATTTTACCTGCTCGTCGTGGCTCTCTGGCCCCGACATCCCCGTTTCGGCCAACCCCCAGCAGATGCGGGATCTGGTTGATGGAGTACAGCAGGCGTACACCGCCATTGGTTCGGGCAAGAACGTACTGCCGGAGGAGGAGTCCGTTGCCGAGTTTGCCTTTGCCTCGGTGGTGAGCACTCGGGAGATTGCCGAGGGAGAACTCCTCGACCGCCATAACGTCTGGGTAAAGCGGCCGGGGACTGGGCCGCTGCAGGCCGACGATCTGGATCAGGTCTACGGGCGAACAGCCGCCTGCGTCATCCCCGCCGACATGCAACTCACCTGGGACATGATCGCCTGATGCGCAAGATCCTGTTTATCACCGGTACCCGCGCCGATTTCGGCAAGCTCAAGCCGCTGATCCGCGCCGTCCACGACGACCCCACGCTGGTGGAGTATGTCTTTGCTACTGGGATGCACCTGCTGGCTGCGCACGGCGAGACCTATTTGGAGATCCGCAAGTGCGATTTCAGCAACCTCTTCTTGTGCTTTAACCAGACGGCCGAGCAGAACCGGCCCGAACTGGTGTTGGCCGAGACCGTCTCGGGGCTGTCGAAATACGTCTGCGAGGTCCGCCCGCAGCTGATCGTGATTCACGGCGATCGCATGGAGGCCCTGGCCGGGGCGATTGTGGGCAACGCCTGCGGCGTGCCGGTGGCACACATTGAGGGCGGAGAACTCTCCGGCACCATCGACGAGGTCGTCCGCCACGCAGTGACCAAACTCTCACACATGCACTTTGTGGCCAACCGGGAGGCCCAGAACCGCGTCGAGCAGATGGGTGAGGACCCCCGGTCGATCCACCAGATCGGCTCCCCGGAGGTGGACGTGATGCTCGGCTCGCTGCCTGAGATCGAGAAGGTTAAGCAGCGGTATTCGATCCCGTTCGACCAGTATGCCATCTTCTGCTACCACTCCGTCTCCGACGAACTGGCGGACCTGCCTGACAAAATCGGCGAGGTTCTGATGGCGATGGTGGAGTCGACCCACAGTTATGTGGTGATTCAGCCTAACAACGATCCCGGCGCGGAGGTGATCCGCCGGGCGATCTCCGAGATGCTGATGCCCGACTGTTGGGGGCGGTTTCGCATCTATCCCTCGATGCGGTTTGAGTATTACCTTTCGTTGCTCAAGCACGCCCAGTTTGTGCTGGGCAACTCCAGCAGCGGGATTCGCGAGGCGCCCGTTTACGGGGTGCCCGCGATCAATCTCGGCACTCGGCAGCGCAACCGGGGTGACAGCCCGGCGGTGGTCCATGTGGACGAGAACGAAAACGAAATCTTGATGGCAATGGCTGCCCTACCCAAAGCGGTCAAGCCAAACTACCCGTTTGGCGAGGGGGGCAGCGCAGAGAAATTCGTGGCGATCTTGCGGCGGTGCTCCTGGCAGGCGATACCACAAAAACAGTTTCAGGAGGTTCGTAGATGATTTATGACGCCGGGGTCTGGCCCGCAATGGTTACGCCGATGACAGATTCGGGCAGGCTCAACCATACGGCCGCCCGAAAGCTGGTGGACGTGTACTGCGACCAGCAACTGGGTGGGCTGTATATCCTCGGCAGCACCGGCCAGGGTCTTTTGCTCTCCACCGAGGAGCGGCAGGAGTTTGCAGCTACGGTCGTCGACGCCGCAGCCGGCCGGCTGCCGGTGTTTGTCCACGTGGGTGCGATGACCACCTCTGAGGCTGTTAGGCTGGCGCTACATGCCGAGCGGATCGGGGCCGACGCGATCTCTGCGGTGGGGCCGGTCTACTACGATCTGCCCGTGCGTGCCGTTTTTGGGCACTACCGCCAGATTTCTGAGGCGTGTTCGTTGCCGTTGTACGTCTACCAGATCGACTTAGTTAAGAAGCCTCTGCTTGATGTTTGCGACTACGTCGGTGAACTGTTGGAGATTCCCACGATTGCGGGCATGAAAATCACCACCGGGGACCTCAACCAGTTTGGTCTGATTCACGGCTATGCAGGAGACCGGCTGCGGCTGTTCAGCGGCCACGACGAGGTCTTCTGCCACGCCGCGCTCTCCGGAGCGGTGGGAGCTATCGGCACCTTCTTCGGTGTCTTTGGGCCGGAGTGCTCGCAGGTGCGAAGGGCGTTTCTCGGCGGTGACGCGAGTCTGGCGGCCCGGTTCATGATTGAATTTCAGAAAATGGTCAGGATCGCGCTGTTTCGTGGCGGGTACCGCTTTGTGGCTGAGGCGATCAGGCAGCGGTACGAGATCGATGTGGGCGTCTGCCGCTATCCCGTCGGCTTTGTTGGTGAGAGAGAGGACGAGGGTCCTTGGCTCGAACTTGTTGCGGATTGGCTGGAAAGACTCCCGCGTCTGTCCACGAGGAGAGACTGAGATGCCTGCACCCACGATGGGTGGCGCCCCCGAGGTGACCCAAAAGATCGTCCGTGAGAGACTGTCTGCGCGGCAGCCGCTACCCAAGAACGACCTACTTGCGGCCAGCGAGTACCGCACTTGCCGCTACAAGCACCCCGAGAACCCCGAGTGGAATTATCCGCTGGGGCCGTCCTACGTGCTGGGCAACTCCTGGCAGCTGAAATACCTCACCCTGGCCGAGCGGAAACATCTAGACCGCGCCCCCTGGGTGTTTTGTGTCAACCACTTTCCTGAGCACTGGCGGCTGCTGGGTTTTCGGCCCACTTGCTGGATGCTGCTGGATACACACACGCCCCAGATGTGCGCGCTGCTGCGGCGACAGCTGGATGTGATCCGCAGCGACACCTTGTTGCGGTCTCGGTTGCTGAGGCTGTTTGTCTCCGAGACTGCCGCCCTGCCGGAGATCCGCCGGATTGTCGAGCAGAGTGGGCTACCGGTTAGTTGGTTTACCACCCACTGCAGCCTGCCGGTGGTCTTGCGGGGGATGTCCTGGAGGCAGCCGCCCTACTCGCTGTATCACCACGCCTCGGTGCTCACCGCCGCCGCGCACTTGGCCTGCATCCTCAACCCAGGGGCCGAGGTCCGGCTGGCTGGTTGCCAGTATCTTACTCGGCCGGGGTACTTTTACGACATTGACCACGGACGGATCGCTTGGCCGGGCTATCTGGATGTGACTTGCGGGCAGTGGGCCGGGTTTTCCAACCTGCGCAACTGCGGCGCGGACCTTATTGATTGCAACCTTGAACACGGCGATGTGGTGCCTGCGCACCTGGTGCTGCCGAGAAAGGATTTTTGTGCATGAGGTACGTATCGATTGATCTGGAGACCACCGGCCTTGACCCCGCCACCTGCGATGTGATCGAGTTCGCAGCCGTGATTGACGACCTTGACAACCAGGCCCCGCTGGATAACCTGCCCGTGTTTCACGCCTATATCCACCACGGGCTGTTTCAGGGGCAGGCGTACGCCTTGTCAATGCACACAAGGATCTTTCGTGTTCTGGCTACGGGGAAGGGCGCGGAGGGCGCGCTCTGTGTTGAACCCGGCGAGTTGGGGAAGTTGTTTGCCAAGTTTCTCTGGCACCACCAGTATCACGACAAGATTACTGCGGCGGGTAAGAACTTTGCGGGCTTTGACCTGCAGTTTTTGCGCCGCCTGCCGAATTTCGACGACGACGTGCAGTTTCACCACCGCGTGATCGACCCGGGGCTGCTCTGGTGGCGCTGCGGAGAGGATCGGCAGCTACCCGACATGGCGACCTGTCTAAAACGGGCTGGGTACGACAAACAGGTCTCGCACACGGCTGTGGAGGATGCGATGGACGTGATCCGGCTGATCCGCAAGGCCGCCGAACTGAGAGTCGAGGGAGGTTTCCATGTGCGCGGTTAGTGGCCGGCCTCGTGAGCAACTGCGCGTCCACATCCGCTGGATGATCCGACGCGACATATCCGAAGTCCTTGCCATCGAGAACGAAAGCTTCGAGTTTTCCTGGCTGGACGAGGATTTCATTCGCTGCTTGCGGCAGCGTAACTGCATCGGCATGGTCGCCGAACACGAAGACGGGGTGGTGGGGTTCATGATCTATGAACTGCACAAAACCCGAATCCACGTACTCAATTTCGCCGTCGCCCGCGATTATCGACGGCAGAGTGTGGGCAGCCAGATGCTGGCCAAGCTGATCGGCAAGCTGTCGTCTCAGCGCCGCAGCCGGTTGGTGCTCGAAGTGCGTGAAACCAACCTACCCGCCCAGTTGTTTTTCCGCGAAAACGGTTTCCTCGCCGTCTCCGTTCTTCGCGAATACTACGAAGATACGCCCGAGGACGCCTACCTGATGGTTCTTGGGGCCGAGTGTCGCGGCACGGTCCGCGACGAAGATTCTCGACTGGATGGTAAGTATGAGCAAGACAAAAAGTCAACCTGCGTGGAAAGTTCGGCTCGCCGAGATCAGGGCGCTTGAAGACGGCTGGGACGGCTACGGCTCTCCGGCCCCTACTCGGACCGCTTTACGTACCGCCGCCCGAATTCTAGAGCGGAGCGCCGAGGAGGCTGGTCTGCGGGCGGATGAGTTTGGCTGTTCCGGAGAGATCGACCCTACGCCCGACGGCGGGATTTCCTTGCATGTGCGCACCTCCACCTTTGAAGTGGAGGTCGAGATCTTCCGCGACGGGGAGGTCTCTTTCTGGGTCGAGCCCCAGCGGCGGGGCAAGAACTCCCAGCCGTTTGTGCTCCACCTCCCGCCCCTGAGAGTCTGCAGGTAACCTGTGCGTCTGCTTGCCTACAACGTCTGGACCTGGATTGCGGGCAGTTACCAGCGTGGGCTGCTTGATCCGGTGACTTCCTACAAGGTCCCCGGCCGCTGGTTTTCCCCCGCTTGGCGCAAAGGGCACTGGGATGGCGTACACCGCTACGTCAAACGACACCGCAAGACGGGGCAGTATTACTTTCCTACCGGCTTTCTCTCTCGCGTGACCAACTTTCTCACCCAGCAGGGGGTTGCCTACCAGTTGGAGGACTGGCAGACGTTCGAGCCAGTCGAGGGCGCCTGCTACCAGCTGGCCGGCAACAACGGCGCGCAGATCTGCCTGGACGATGGTAAGTATGATTACCAGGCCGAGATCGTCGACGCTTGCCTAGCACACGGCCGGGGGATCGTCCATGCGGCCACCGGCGCGGGCAAGACCGAGATCGCCGCTGCGGTGATTAAGTCGATCGACCGGCCCACAGTGTTTTTTACTGACTCTCGCCACCTGATGTACCAGACCCGCGACCGGCTGGAGACCCGCCTGCAGCGTCCGGTGGTCCTGCTAGGCGATGGGCACCGCGCCGCTGCCGACGACGAGGTGGTGGTGGCTATGATCCAAACCTGCGCGAGGAGGAAATTCGACGAGTTTCTCCGGTCTCGCCAGCTGGTCTTTGGCGACGAGATCCACCGCATGGAGGCCGACCAGTGGTACGACAATTTTACCGCCTGTCCGGCACCGTTTCGCTTTGGGCTCTCGGCCACTCCCAACTTGGAGTTGGAGGGGATGAACCTGTTGGCGATGACCGGGGACGTGATCTACCGCCTCTCCCAGCAGGAGTTGATTGACCGGGGCGTGAGCGTGCCCCCGCGGCTCTGGTTTGCCACTCTGGACAGTCCTACGTTGCCCAAGAAGACTCCCTGGCAGACGGTCTACAAGGAACTGATTGTGGACAATGAGGCTCGCAACCAGCTGTTCTGCGATTTCTGCACGCAGTTGGTGGCTGACAAGAAGTCTGCTCTGATGCTAGTCACTCGTAAGCGGCACGGCCGGATACTTAAATCCCTGTTGGAGGGGCAAGGAGTTGCCACAAAATTCATCTTTGGTGACGTCCCCCAAGCTGAACGCGAGCAGACATTCGAGGCGCTGTTCGCCGGGCGCCTGCAGGTTGTGGTCTCGATCGCCTCGATCGTGGGTGCGGGGACCGACTTGCCGCCGCTTAGGGCCATCGTCAACGCCACCGGCGGACGCGGCGGGGGTGATGCCACGCAGATCGAGAACACCGGACGGGACACTGTCCAGTTTATCGGCCGTGGCTGCCGCAGCTACCCCGGCAAGACGCATTTTGACTACTGCGACGTGCTGGACAAGACCCACGAATTTCTCTCCGACGCCAGTCTGGACCGGCTGAGGACGCTGCGGGCCGAGGGCTACGACCAATATATCGACAAATGGGAGAACTACCGGCCATGAGACGCGGCGGACAACTGCTGGAGTGCGCGCGGACCTTTTCTGATGAGGACCGCCGCACGCTGGTGCTGGCCTCCGGATACCAGCTGGTTCGCCGGGAGTTGGCCAACCAGTGGATCGTGATCTTTGGCACCGCCCGCGGCCCTCAGATCAAGCGACACCGGCTGTTCAGGACTTTCGAGACGGTACGCAAGTGGCTGGAGGCTGGCGGCTGGCGGATCAGTTGGATGGACTACCACTGGATGGGGTACCTGCGGTTTGTGTTCAAGACGCTGTCGCCGACTGTGCCCCACCCGGGGCAACTGAAGAACAAGAAACTCTTGGGTGACTATATGAGCAAGCTGCCGGAGGCGGACCCGGGGCTGGTGCAGCGGGACGCGGAACAACTGCGGGATCTCTACGCGAGGGTTTTTGATATGCGAGGTGACGATGGCTGAACCGGATCTGGATCTGGAATTGGTGCCAACCGAGGCCCTGGTAGACGAACTTTTGGACCGCTGCGATCACGGGGTGGTGATCCTGCGGCGGGACCGGGCCGACGGCCGTTCGGCGTGGCTGTGGTGGAATTGGTCGGGCGATGGGCACACCATCTCCGGGGCGCTGGGAGATGTGGCCCAGCAGATCCTTGACCAGACCCGCGCGGAGGGGGCCGAGGGAGGGCCGGGATCGAGAGACTCTGAATACGACTGTGGAGAAGACAATGGATCTTGAATTGGTTGAGACAGACAAGTTGGTTGAGGAACTTATGCGGCGATCCCACCACTTTGTGTTGGGAATGGTCTGCGTTGACGGCGGCCCTTCGGGCGACACGATCATCCGGCGACACCACGTCGGCAATTCGCACGTTTGCCTGGGACTGCTGACCGACCTCTCTGATGTTATGCTCCGCCAGTTTCGCAGTTGCGCGCGGCCCTACGAGAACTGGGGGTAGTACGTGTCCAAAGACGACCTCGCATTTGGCGCCCACTTTCAGCTGTGTTTTGCGGCCTTTATGCTTCGCGACCACAGTTTTCTGGCGGTGGTGCGTGAGCGGGTCAAACCGGAGTATTTCGAGGATGAGACCCTGCGGCGGATCGTCCGTCTGATTCTGCAGTTCTACGACGCCGAGAAGTCCGCCCCGGAGACGCTGATCTTCGAGGAACTCGACCGCCTGCGGGACCAGGGCCGTCTGGGCGAGTCGCCGCACCAGAACTGCAACACCTACTGCGACGAGTTGTTTCGCATTGAGTTGCAGAACCGCGGCTATCTGGAGAGTGTCTTTGACGACTTTTGCTGGCAGAAACGGATCGAGACTGCCCTACTGCCGCTGGCTGAGTGTGTGGAAAAGCGGGACCGCGAGGGTGCCGAGCAGCTGCTCAAATCGCTGGTTCTCACTGACCGGCGGTTGCTTAGTGGTGGGATTGACTACACGGCCGACCCTGCCCGGCGGATTGCCCGGCGGATGGAGGAGGACCAGCAGCGGCTCTGGCTGGGCATTCCGCCTATTGACGCTTGGGTGCCGGGCTTGAAAGGGGGCGAGGTGGGTCTGCTCCTCTCGCGGCTCTCCAGCGACGGCAAGACCACCTTTTTGTGCCACGTTGCCCGCGCGGCTACTTTTCAGAACAAAAACGTGTTGATCTGCACCGGAGAGGAGAGCGCCGAGAGTTACGAGGACCGGCTGGACCAGTGTTTTGCCGCCCTCCGCCGCGACCAGCTCACCGATGCGGGCAAGATCCACCGCCAAGTGGGCCGCTATTTGCGACGGGGATCGGTGCACATCTACGAGTTCGCGCCGGGCTCTACGCGGGTCAGCGATCTGCGGCAGTACGCTGAGACCTGCTACGCCACCCGCAACTGGCGCCCGGATGTGGTGCTGGTGGATTATCTGGACAAGTGCGCCCCGGAGACGCCTAGTCTGCGGACCAGTATCTCCGATTCGGAGAACGAGATCTTTCTGACTTTTGAGGCATGGATGAAGGACTGGAAGATTCCCGGCTGGACGGTGGCCCAAGCGCAGCGGGCAGCGGCCCAAGAGCAGCACGCTGAGCAGCATCGCGTGGGTGGTGCCGTCAAGAAGATCCACATCTGCCACGTGGCGTTGTCGATCTCCCGCGACGACGCCTCCGACGCTCAAGGGGTCACCAACGTGAAGATCATCAAGAACCGCGACGGCATTCGTGGGGCCGTGCTGCAGGTCCACTCCGACTGGGAGAAACTCTGTTTTTCTGTACTCGGGTACGACTAGGAGAAATTCCATGTATCAATTTGAGAGTGCAATCGTGGTCTTTGCCAACGGCGAGATCAGCATCTACATGTCGGAAAGTTTCTCGTCTCACGAGGAGATTTGGCGCGAGCACAATCTTAGGGACGGGGCGGTTTGCTGGACTGCTACCAGACGTCCGTCGAGATGATCCTGGTTCGGGGACCTGCTGGACATCGCTGGGGGATTTCCGCTTTGTTGCGGAAAAGCCCGAGTGGTGGGCGGAGTGGATGACGGAGAAGTGTAGGCGGGAGGTCTTTCGCCGGGTGACGCGGAAGTTCGACGGACGGAAGTTGGAGGTGGGCGGATATCTGGACCTCAGTTCCCTGACTTCGCTGCCCGAGGGCGTGGTGCTCAAGGCCGGGTCTGTTTGGGATGGGAAGCGTTACGTTTCGGTGGGGGAATTTTACCAGTTGGTTAGGAGCAGTCAATGAAAATCACCATTGTTAAACCCTCGGCGGAAATTATCACCCCAGTGTCTTGGGATGCCGAGATCATGCGACTGTTGGAGGACGCTGGCAGGACCTGCTACAAGAGCGAGGACAAGGCCACAGACGACTCGGCCGGGAAATTTATTCGCGGGATTATCAATCGCGGCCACGAGTCGGTGATCGAGCACGCGGTCTATACAGCACGGATCATCGGCGACCGCTCGATGTCCCACCAGCTGGTCCGTCACCGGATCGCGGCGTACTCGCAGGAGTCGCAGCGGTACTGCGACTACGGCAAGAAGGGCCTGCAGGTTGTTTGCCCGCCGAGTATTGGATATCTAGCACCCGGAACTTGGGAGCATCGTGCGGGTCTCGGGTGTATGTCGGTCTGGGATCACGAGGGGTGTGGTACGGACCTCGACAGCAACCGTTTATGCAAGTGGCTGGATAACAGACGGCGAGAGTACAAAGAGTATTTGGATCTTCGGGAAGACGGCATCCCGCCCGAGGACGCCCGCAGCGTTCTGCCCAACGCCACCAAGACCGAGGTGGTTAGCACGTTCAACCTCCGTCAGTGGCGGCACGTGTTTCGCGAACGGGCTCTGAACAAACGGGCCCAGTGGCAGATCCGCCAGATCATGTGCTCTCTGCTGCGGCAGATGGCCTCGCGATTGCCGGTGATCTTTGGCGACCAGTTGGAGGTTCTCAAACTGGAGAAGACTACATGACTAGAACTATCGGCGTTGTTACTACCAACCGGGCCGACTACGGGATTTTGCGGCCGGTGATGCTGGCGATTCGGGGCAACCCATCGCTGCAGTTGCGGATATTTACCGCTGGGCACCACCAACTTGCTGACGGCTTTGTGGCCGATGAGGTCGTGGACATGTTGCCTGGGCACGACTGCCCTACGGCGATCGCCCGCTCGATGGGCTTGCACACGCTGGGGTTTGCCGACGCCCTGGCGAGGACCCGTCCCAGCATTCTGCTGGTCTGCGGCGACCGCTACGAGATGCACTCGGCGGCAGTGGCCGCACTGCCACAAAAGATCCCCACTGCCCACATTCACGGCGGGGAGATCTCGTGGGGGGCCATCGACGACAGCCTTCGGCACTCGATCACCAAACTCGCCCACCTACACTTTGTGGCCACTCGGCAGAGTGCTCAGAGAATTGCCCAGATGGGAGAGGAGGATTGGCGGATTACCGTTTCGGGGGCGCCCTCGCTGGACAATGGTCGGGGGATGTCATTTTACACCTGCCGTGAACTGGCCGAACTGGGGGTTTTCGTGACCGAAGAGACCCTCTTGGTCACCTTTCACCCCACAACGCTGGAATACGAAAGCGTGTCATACCAAGTCGAGCACCTGCTGGCGGCCTTGGAGATGACCCAGCGGCCGGTGTTGTTCACAGGCACGAACACAGACACCTTTGGTGGCATGGTGTCCCGGCGGGTTCGCGAGTACGTCGATAGCCACCCCAACGCGGAACTTTACGAAACCCTTGGTTGGCAGGTCTATTTCAGCGTGATGAGTAACGCTGCGGCGATGGTGGGCAACTCCTCCAGCGGGATCGTAGAGGCAGCCTCGTTTGGCCTGCCGGTGATCAACGTCGGCAATCGGCAGGCGGGCCGTCAACGGGCCAGGAACGTGATCAGCGTGCCGGCTGATTCGGTCGCCATCCGCGACGCGATTTGCCGGGCCACCGGCGAGGAGTTTCGCGACTCGCTGAAGGCCCTTAAAAACCCCTATGACAAGGGTGGGGCGGCAAAGATCATCTGCGCCCGGCTGGCCGAGGTGTCTCTAGATCAGCAACTGATCGTCAAGAAGTTCCAAGACGGATAACCAAGATGTTCTGTGGTAAGAAATACTGCGTGATGTTCGGCGCAGGCGGCCACGCCGCCGTGTTGATCGAATGTTTGCGGGCCCAGGCCCCTGGCAGCGATCTGCTGCGGGCGATCCTCTGTGATGACGCTGACCGTGTCGGTGATCGGTTGCTGGGCGTGCCCATCCGAGGCACCGACAAACTCTTGCCGGGACTCGTGGCCGAGGGGGTGGACAGCTTTATCGCTGCGGCGGGCAATTCTCTGCTGCGGAGAGAACTCTTTGAGCTGGCCTGTGGCCAACAGCTCCACCCGGTCACCGTAAGACACCCTACGGCGGTGGTGTCGTCCTCGGCCGACTGCGGGCTTGGCTGCCAGTGTATGCCCTACTCAGTGGTCCACTCGCGGGCCAAGCTCGGCCAGGGCGTGGTTGTCAATACTGGGGCGATCGTTGAGCACGACTGCGTGCTGGGTGATTTTGCTACTGTGGCCACCGGTGTGAGCATGGCGGGCGGTGTGGTGGTGGGCGCCTGCGCGGCGATCGGCGCCGGGGTTAGCGTACGGCCGGGGGTCTCGATCGGCAGCGGCGCGATTATCGGCGCGGGGATGGCCGTCTACCGCGATGTTCCTGACAACACGGTGGCGGTGGGTGCCAAGGGTCGCCAGTTTCCCGCCCGAGACTTTCACAGGAGCTAGCTGCATGAACGCTGCCTGCGATGAATTCTTTGTTGCCCCCGAGCAGACCCTCTACGAGGTGCTGGAGGTGATCGACCGGGGAGCCAAAGGGATCGCCCTGGTGGTCGCAGGCGGAGCTCTGGTGGGGACGGCGACCGACGGGGACATCCGCCGGGCTGTGCTGGAGGGTATGGGGCTGGACAGCCCAGTCGGTGCGTTGCTGTTGCGCCGGGCGGGCAAGATTCCCGCACCTACGGTGACCGCCCCTGCCGACGCTCCGAAGGCCATGCTCTCGCGGATCATGCACGCTGCCCAACTAAAGCACCTGCCGTTAGTGAATGATGCTGGGGTGGTCGTGGGGGTTGTCCGTCTGGACGAACTGCTGCCGGACGAACCTCCTCCAGTGCACGCAGTGGTGATGGCCGGGGGGCGGGGCTCTAGGCTGCGTCCACTAACCGAGGACACGCCAAAACCAATGCTTCCGGTGGGCGACCGCCCGCTGATTGAGCATCTGGTCCGCAAGTTGCAGAACGCCGGTGTGCGGCGGATGACGATTAGCACCGGATACCTGGCCGAGCAGATCACCGAACATTTTGGCGACGGCCGAGACTTTGGTCTGGAGATTCAATACACCACCGAGGGTTTGCCGCTGGGTACCGCCGGCTCTTTGGGTACGCTCAACCCGCCGCCCGCTTGTACCACGCTGGTGGTAAACGGCGACATCCATACCAATCTGAGCTTCGAGGCCCTGTTTGCTTACCACCGCGAGCAGCAGGCGGATCTCACTCTGGGCGTTCGTCAGTTTGATTTTCGGGTGCCCTATGGTGTGGTGGAGATCGAGAACGGGCTGGTGACGGGGATATCGGAAAAACCCTCGCTGACGCTCTCGGTGAGCGCCGGGATCTACCTGCTGGAGCCGGTGGTCTACGAGCACATCGCGGCGGGTGAGCAGATTGATATGCCGGACCTGATTTTGCGGCTGCTGGGTAGCGGAATGACGATCTGCAGCTTTCCAATTATCGAATACTGGATGGATGTAGGGACTGTGGAGGACTACCGGAACGCGCAACGAGACGCGGAGAAAGGCGAGTAGTTATGAGAGTTTTGGTGACCGGAGGGGCTGGGTATATCGGCTCTGCGCTGGTGCCGCAGTTGCTTGCGGCTGGGCATGCTGTGAGGGTGCTGGATAACCTCACCTTCGGCGGGCAGGGGCTGCTGGGCGTTTGGCCCCACAGGGATTTCCAGTTTGTCCACGGAGACATCTGCAACCGAGAGTGCGTGGACGAGGCCGTCTCCGGCTGCGAGGCAGTGGTGCACCTGGCGGCGATCGTGGGCGATCCGGCATGCGCCAGCCGGCCAGAACTGGCCGTGGCCACGAACCTCAACGCCGTTTCGGCGTTGTTGACGGCAGCCAAGGCGCGCGGCATCTCAAGGTTTGTCTTTGCCTCCACTTGCAGCAATTACGGCAAGATGGAGAACTCCGATGGCTATGTTGACGAGAATTCGCCGCTGCACCCGGTGTCGCTGTACGCCAAGACCAAGGTGCTGTCTGAAAAGATCCTCCTACACACCCGCTCCGACAACATCTGCTGCACCAGTCTTAGGCTGGCTACCGTTTACGGCACCTCGCCGAGGATGCGATGGGACCTGACGGTCAATCAGTTCGTCCGTGAGATGGTTTGCACCGGCAAGCTGGATGTCTTTGGTCAGCAGTTCTGGCGGCCCTACGTGCATGTGGTGGATGTGGGCCGGGCAATCGTCAAGGTATTGCAATCGCCTCCGGTGACGGTCTTGCGTCAGGTATTTGGCGTGGGGGCCACCGAGGAGAATTTCCGCAAGCGGGGGATCGTCGAGATGATCCGCCCGCTGACCCCCGGCGTCCGCGTCGACTTTATCCACCGCGACGAGGACCCCCGCGACTACCGGGTCTCTTTCCGTAAGATCAACGAGAAGCTCGGCTACACCACTGTTCACACCGTTGCTGGGGGCATCCGCGAACTGCACGAACTAACCGACAAGGGGGTTGTTTGATGGTCTCACAGGAAAGTATCCCCCTCTGCGTCCCGGAGATTTTTGGCAAGGAGTGGGAGTACGTCAAGGACTGTCTGGATAGCGGCTGGATGGACCTGCTGAGGTGGCTGTGGGCGATGTCTCTCCGCTGCTTGTGGCGGGCGCTCTCCGTGGAGCACTACCCGGTGGAGGAGTTCTACCGCCGGGCGACGATCTCTCACGACTCCGTCCGCGAGGTGCTCCTTCAAAGCCAGCAGAACATCGAACTGATCTACTCGGGCGAGGCAAAACACGCGGTACTGGGCCCGGAGAACTTTGCCCACCTCAAAGACGAACCACTCCGCGCCGGGCCTCACTCTTTTAACACCAGCATATTCCTGGCTAAAGGCTGCGAGCGACAGGTTTGTGGTCTTTCAGTCCACGTCATTCTCTGGTTCTCCGGCATTTTCTTGCTACCGGATCTGGAGACTGTGCCGACGAGATTGCAACCGGAGGGACTCTTTGTATGAAATCTCAGATGAGCGACGAAACTGGCGCCCGCTGCTTGCTGGCTTTAGGCATACTGGCTGGCTGTGTGGCGTATGGCGTGTTTACCATTCTCGGAGAGTCTGGCGGGGCAATTCTGCTGGCCGCGATGGGGCTATCGCTGGCTGTTGTAGGGTTGTCGTTTTGGCAGATTTCTCTCAATCGGCGAAAGGCAGCAGAGGAGGAGACACACGATGACTGACTGGAAAGAGGTCGACAACTGGGCCGACGATGACTGCCGGTTTCCCTGAAAACCGATTGTTCTGGCCGTCGTCGGGTTTCCCCAGGACGATCAGATCACTTACGACGAACTGGCTGCGTTTTGCCGTTTGCACCGCAAGGAGTTAAAGGAGGGCTACCGCGATTTTGTTGCCTGGAAACGCGGCGAACGGGACTCCCCACACTGACAGGGGTACGTAATGACTCAACAAGAAACAACACTGCCGACCTACGGCAAAGAACTCATCCTCGACCTGCACGGCTGTGATCCCAAGACCTTTACCTACCGTAGCATCAAGCGGTTTATGCGGGAACTCTGCGAGCGGATTGATATGGTTCGTGGTCCGCTCTACTGGCGGGACGACTTTCTGGCTCTGCCGTGGCAGTGGGAGACCGAGCCGCACCTGAAAGGCACCGCTGCCGTGCAGTTTACCCACACCTCGAACATCACCATCCACACCCTAGAATTTCAAGAGGCGGTGCGTCTGAACGTATTTATCTGCAAAGATTTCGATCCGCAGGCGGTCCGCCAGTTCGTGGTTTCGTGGTTTGGGGGAGAGATCGTCAATGACGTGTGTATCGACAGATACTAATTTCAACGTGGTGATGATCGTGCCTGCCGGCATCGGCGCCGAGATCGGCGGGCATGCCAACGCGGCTGCGAGGCTCTTGGGCTGGACCTACGATCGGCTGATCTTCCACCCCAATGTGGTCAACGCGTGTGATAGCAACGAGATGCCCGAAAACAGCCTCTACGTGGAGGGGTCGATCTTAGGCCGGTGAGGTCCAACAAGATACTGGTGGTGGTCAACCCGCCGCGGTGACGTCCAATGCCCACTGATTTCAAACAGGCGATCAAAGAATTTCCCATTCGTCGCTGGCTGGTAGAGTCGGGGCTGAAGACCGGCGATCTCTCCCGCGAGAAGGTTCGCGCAGACTGTCCCCATTGCGGTGGTCGTGACACCTTGGAGATTAACCAACAGTTCCGCAACTGCCGCTGCTACCGCTGCGACCACGGCGATCACGGGGGACAGACGTGGTCGGGGCGCGGGGGGCTGCTGGACCTGATCTCTCTAGTTGAAGGGATCTCCCATCGGGAGGCCATCGAGCGGGTGCTGGAGTTGGCCGACTACCCCGATGGGATCTCGTCGGAGAGGTTGCCCAAACAGAAACAGATTTCTATCCCGCAGGAGGCGATCCCACTTGACGAGGCGTACGACGAGCATCCCTCTCGCGAGGTTCTCCGCCGACGCGGGCTGGAGCATATGCAGGGGCGGATCTACCTTTGCGTGGAGGGCAAGTACGCCGACCGCTGGATATTGCCGGTCCGCGATCTCGACGACCAGCTGGTCGGTTTTGAGGCTAAGAGTTTTCTAAAACATCCCACCAAGTCACTGTCGATGTTTCCCACTGGTGTGACGATCTACTGCACACCTGCCTGGGACCTCTCTCAGGACTTTGTGGTGATCACCGAATCGATCTTTGACGCCGAAACTTTGCGGACCAACGCGGCGGGAATCTTTGGCAGCGTGCTCCACCCCGGCCAGCTCGTCCAGCTGCTGGAACTCAGAAAGCGGCGGGGCGTCAGGCGGCTGGTTTGGATGCTCGACCCCGACGCTGCCGCCAAGCAGCGGCGGGCCGCACTGCAGATGACCGGCACGATGTTCACCAACTACGTCGCTGAGATCCCCTCCGGGGACGACCCAAACTCGCTAGGTTACCAGAAGTGTTGGGATCTGGTCGCTCACGCGGTTCCGGTGGGGGGAATTTCGGATTTTTTGCGAATTGGGCAGTAATTGCGCTTGCAATCCATTTCACAATACATTATGCTAGGACTTGCACGGTGAGTTTACTAATGGATTAACCACCTCAGGACCGACGGGAACCCGCTTAGCAGATGGAACTCCTCGTCGACGGCAATCATCTCGCTGCCCGCTGCCGGTACTCCAAGGTTGCCGATCTGTGCACCTCCGACGGCCGTCCCTCGGGCGTCGTCTATGGCTTCTTAAAGGGGCTTGCCTTTACGGCCGGCGAATTGCGCGCGAGCGCTTCGCAGACCACCGTGGTTTGGGACGGCGGCAAGGCTCGCCGGCGTCTGGAACTCTTCCCCGAGTACAAGTCGGGCCGGGTGCCTGAGAATCCCAGCGACCAGCAGCGGGCCGAGCAGCTGGCCTACGTCAACCAGATCCGCGCGCTGCGTTGGGGCTTGGCCACGCTGGGCTGTCGCAGCATCCGCATTCGCGGCACTGAGGCCGACGACTGGATCTCGGTGTTGGCCCACAGCACGCCTCGGCCGGTGGTGATCTTTTCCGGCGACAAGGACTTTCATCAGCTGGTCTCGCCGCGGATCTCCATTTACGACTCCCGCCGCGGCTGGCTCTCACACACCGACGTGCTATCGCAGTGGGAGGTGGACTCGGCCGATAAGATTCTTCGCCTGCGAGCGATCGTCGGCGATTCCGCCGACGCCATCGCTGGCGTGCGCAGTGTGGGGATCAAGCGGGCGCGGCTGGTGGTCAACGGACCTGCCAATCTCAGCGACCAGAAGGCGATCAAGCAGGCCGACCACTGGGGCGAGGTGGTTTCCAAGCAGCACGATCTGGTGCTGAGAAACCTCGAACTGATGCGTCTGCCCCGCGATCTCGGCCAGACGCCCTACGACGGCGCGGAGTGTTATGAGTTTGTCCAGCAGAGCCGCCACTCCCGGCGCCGGGACCTGAGGGCGTTTGTGGCCTTCTGCCGCGAGTGGGAACTGCAGAGCTTGTTGGAGGAGATGAGGTTCTGATGGCTGTCCCCAAGTTGAGTTTTCCAACTGATCCGCCGCCTCCGCCTTTTCCACTGCCCTCCAAACGCGCCGGTCGCCCGCCGCTGGACGGCCAAAAGCAGCAGCGGCTCTCGGTGGGGCTGACCCCCAAGATGCTTGATCTGCTGGACCGCTTGATCACCGAGCATTCTGGTGACTTTCCCTCCCGCGCGGCGGTAATCCGCAGTGGGGTGACGATGATTTTGGAGACGTACGGCTATCTCGATTAGCCCAGAAACGAGGCGAGGAGCATTGCTTATGGCCACGACAGTAGAGACTGAGTGGAGTGAGGAGCAGGCGAGGCAGGAAATTGCTGAAGGAAAGTACGACGACTACATTTGGCGTTGTGTAAAACGTGTCTTGCCGAGACTGCCCAAATATGGGCTCTCGCTGCAGGACCAGCAGGAGGACCTCTTTGCCGACTTACGCTTGTGTGCTCTTGAGGCGGCAAAGCGGTTCGACGCCGGGAAGGGTGTGGGTTTCTTCACTTTTCTCTACCGACATCTGGAAATCTGCTCGCTCAGAGAGGTGAAGTTCCGGTGGTCGAGCAGGCGGTGTCCCGCGCCGCAGAAAGTGACGCACTTCAGTCGTCTGTGTCGGTCGGATGGTGGTCGGCCCAAATCTGCCGGCAGGTCTCTGGAGGATGCTCTCGGGGAGCAGCACCTCCTGGTGCGGAAGACGACGGCACCCGACCGCTGCTGGGCTGACGAAATTCTCTGCCGGCTTTCTCCGCAAGCTCGGCGGACGTTGGAGAATTTCGTCCGCTTGCCGCGGCGCAGCCTTCTGCTTTATCAAGTGCGACGGATGATTCGGACGCAATACTACCGACGGGTTGCCAAGACGATTACTTCCGAACAACTCCGCGATTTCTGCCGTGAGGTGGGGGCCTTGGTCGATGGCTAACCGTTTTTGCCGCAACTGCCGACATTTTCGGGACTTTGACGAGCCTGCCGGAATCTGCCGCCGCTTTCCCCGCGAGGAGGAAAAGTTCCGCGAGGACACTTGTGGAGAGCACGCCTTCGTGCGCCCCTCGGAAGACCTGCTGGCATTGCCGGTGGACCGACTGCAGATTTCATCTCGCAGCCGCAAGATTTGCAAGAACTCCGGGCTGCGGCTAATCCGCGATGTGGTTCTGGCCGGACCTACGAGGGTTACCTACTACGGTGCCCCAGACATGGCCACCGTGAGCGAGGTCAAAGATGCCCTGGACCGTTTGGGGATCGAGTGGTGAGCATGCAGGTTTTGCAACAGGATTTTCTGACGGCTATCTCCCGCGTCCGCCGTGTGGTGGACAAGAACCATCCGGTGGCGATGTTGCGGAATCTCTGCCAGCGCGACGGGCTGCTGTTGGGCTACAACCAGCTATTGGGCGTGGCCACTAGCTGCGGGATCGACTGCGATTTCTGCGTGCCTGCTGGGCCGCTTTACCGGGTGGTCTCACAGATGGGCGGGCCGATCGAGATCGCTGTGGAGGGCAACCTGCTGCGGCTGAAAAGCGGCGGCAACACCACCCGCCTGAACACCACCGACCCGGCGGCCTTTCCCCGTTTTCTGCCTGAGAACACCTGGCTGCTGTGCGAGTCACCCGATCTGGTCCCAGCGATGAAGACCGCCGCGCAGCTGACCGCCGAGGCCCCCGGACAACCGGTCCTACACGGGGTGGGGGTCTGCGGCGAGTGGGTCTACGCGACCGACGGCAATCGCTTTGTTCGCGTCCGCCTGCAGCGCCCGGCCGACGGCGAGGTGGCAGTCCCCCGCCAAGCGGTTTCGCAACTGGTGGCGCTGGGTAGCCCCAGCAAGGTGCTTACCAACGGCGCGGTGCTGGTGGCGATGTATCCCCAGACGGGCACGGCGGTGGTCTGCGCGTTGCAGGCGGCAGAGTTTCCCTCTGCCGCCCTGGCCGGACTGTTCGAGGCCCGCCGCGACCTGCAGTGGAACTGCAGGTGGCCGGATGAACTGGCGGTGGTCGTGCAGCGTGTGCACAGTGTGACGCCGTCCGCTGCGCAACAGCGGGCGGTGCGGCTGTCGCAACGGGCTGGGCAACTCACTGTCTCTTGTGTCAAGAAGGAGATCGGCCAGTCCGAAGAGACGCTGCCGTGGGATTTTGCCGGAGAGTTCGACATTCAGGTGGACGCCGGGTGGCTGGTTGCCGCGCTGAAGCAGACTCCCGCCGGAAATCTCGCCGACGTGATGACCGAGAATCCTCGCTCGCTCTGGTTTGGTGAAGACGGGTTTGCACACATATTGGCGCTGAGGGTTTGATGGCACGACGACGAAAAAAGGACGACCGTAGGGGACACTACGCTGAGATTCTCGCCCGGCTGTCGGTACAGCACCAGCGCGAGGAACACCAACGAGAACTGGACATCATGCGGATGCGCGGTCTGGTTTTCGGCAGCGCCTGCTCGGGGATCTCGGCGGCGAGTGCGGCCTGGGGACCGCTGGGGTGGCGGGCGGCGTGGTACTCGGAGATCGAGAGGTTTCCCAGCGAGGTTCTGGGGTACCATTATCCGCAAGTGCCCAATCTGGGCGACATAACGAGGATCACTGGAGATATGCTAGATGCCAGAGGAAGAATCGACCTGCTTGTTGGGGGGGACCCCCTGCCAATCGTTCTCAGTCGCCGGACTCAGAAAAGGCTTGGATGATCCGCGTGGTAACTTGGCCCTCAGATTCTGTCAGCTTGCTGGCTACACACGCCCCCGATGGTTGGTCTGGGAGAACGTCCCCGGTGTGTTGTCCTCCGGCAAGCCGAAAGGACGGGATTTTGGCACCTTGCTCGGGGCACTGGCAGAACTCGGGTATGGGTTCGCCTACCGGGTTCTTGATGCTCAACACTTTGGAGTTCCACAGCGACGCCGTCGTGTCTTTCTTGTCGGATATTTTGGAGACTGGAGATCTGCCGCAGCGGTACTTTTTGAGCCCCAGAGCCTGTCGGGGGATTCTCCGCCGAGCCGAGAAACGGGGCTGGGAGATCCCCGAGCGGCTGCGGCGTGCCTTAACAGCGGTGGCAACGAAGGGGGATTCAGGACCGAACCCGGCGAGCACTTAGTGGCTACAACGGTTCTCAGTCGCGATGCAAAGGGTAGCCCCGACAGCGACTGCACACAGACACTGGTGGTGTGCGACAATACCACCAACACTGTTGCTGCCAGTGCTGGACACCACGGCCATTCGAGTCCACGAGGCGACGGTAGCGACAATCTAGTGATTTGTCCGGCTACAGCCGCGACACTCACTCGCGGTGCAGAGTCTGCCGGGAGGGGTGGCTACGCAGGACGGCGGTGCGAAGACGACACCAATTTGGTGGCCTACCCTAAGGCGACACAGTTCTTGGAACTTTGGCAGATGACGTGTGACTGCGGCCATTCGTTTGTGGGCACACTAAACTTTCCCTGTTCCGCCTGTCACAAGATTCGCGGCGGGTATACCCACGGAGACCCAGTTACCGCAGTGGCCTACGGTCACAACAACACCTCCGGGCCTATCGACACTGCCGGTGCCCTGAGTGCCAAGGGCGGCAGCGGCCGGATAGACTTCGAGACCGAGACCTTTCTGGTACAGCACACCGCGCCGGTGTCCGCGCCGGTGTCCGCCAGCTACGGGCGACTCTGGGGCCAGAAGGAATCACAGAGCGGCGTGCGAGAGTTGGACGTTCACGCCACCATCGACGCCAACAAGGGTAGTCGCCGCCAGGAGGGTATTGTCGCTGGCGCAGAGGTAAGACGTTTGTCGGTGTGCGAATGCGAGAGGTTGATGGGTTTTCCCGACGGTTACACCCTGATCCCCTGGCGAAACAAACCCCGCGAGAAGTGCCCAGACGGTCCGCGATACAAGGCGTTGGGTAACAGCATTGCTGTGCCTGTGCTGCAATGGATCGGACGGCGAATTACGCTGGTTGAGGAGATTCTACGAGAACTACCGCCCAAAAGGAGAACGCCCGGATAATGTACTACTACTTTGTCTTTTACTCACCGGTGATGGCCGTCTTGCTGGTCGGCTGCGCGGTGTTGGTGTGTTACCACCATACCCGTCCGAAATGCCCTCGCTGCGGATCTCGCCGCTCGCGCAGCAAGAGAGTGACCCACGACAACTACCCCCACGGCGGCGAGGAACTTAGACAGTGCCGCTACTGCATGTTGCTCTGGCGGGAACCCCACTAACATGGAGAACGAAATGAACGAGAACAACGAAACGGCCGACGGTCTGCCCAACGTAGACGTGGTAGACCACCCCGAAATGTACCAGAGTTCCTTTGACTCGTAGGCTCAGGAGAATGCCAACTCGGACCAGCCTCGAAAGGTGGCCGATAGGCGGGAGCATCTGCTACAGGGAGAAGCACCGCCTCTGGTTGAACTGCTGATATCTTCAGAGGGAGCCGGGCATGAGGACTACGCAATTCTGCTCAGTCACCTCTACCAGAAAGTTTTGCACGAGGACCCGCTCTGGCACTACTGGTTAACCGGTCCGGTCAAACTCCGCGTGTGCTCGCAGTATGTCGAGGCGGTGACTTGTCACGTTCACGACGGGATCTACAACCTTAGGAATGGATGCTTTGTTCAGCAGAACGGCACCTACATACCTGCGGTTAACGAACGTAAGAACATCGGTTGTCTGGGAGACGACTGCTTGCTGTTGTTCCACATTGCCTCCGTGTTCTCGGTCAAGTACCCAAAATCCCTACTTTGGGACGTGGTAGCAGAGAGATTTATCCACGCCATTTCCAACCACACTGATTGCGCCCACTACGAGGAAGCCAACAAGCTGTCGCGGATGGCGATAGGTCGTGCCTATCTTGCGGGGGAACTCTCTGCGGGGTAACAAAAAATGCCTCAACTATCCCTGCTACACGTCGTCGACGGAAAGGTCCGCACCGATCTGCGGTGCGCCGCCTGCGATCTCTGCTCCTCACCGGAACTAAAGACCAACCGTATGGGTGGCACCGGCAACAGCACGCCGACATACATGATCGTGGGAAAGCACCCAGGAGTGGAGGACGACCGCCGGGGGTACCCGATGGCCGGAGGCAACGGCCGACTGTTGCGGGAATTGCTGCAGACGGCCGGGGTCGACGTTCGCAGCTGCTATGTAACCAACGTGATCAAGTGTTGCCCACACGGCAAGAATGTCCTCAAGCGACACGTGCAGCAGTGTCAGGACTATCTGGTCGAGGAGATTCGCCATCGTCGCCCCAAGGTAATCCTTGCCGCCGGGGCTGAGGCCCTGACTTGGTTGACTGGGCAGACAGGGCTGAAAAAGCTCCGCCGCCGGGGGTTGCCCTGCGCTCTGGATGTGGGCTACTCGGTGCTAGTGTTTCCCATCCGTCAGCCTGCGATGCTCTTTCACACTGAGGACCGGGCCGGGCACCAGACACTCTACCAGTCGATGGTCGAGGACCTCCGCTGGATACGCGGGCAGGTCGAGGCGGGCACCATCCAGCGAGGCGGCGACATCCCCACCAACTACCAAGTGGCCCGCACCGAGGCTGACTGCGACCGCTTCTTTGCTGAGTTTGCCCAGCACGACTACCTGGCTTGCGACTTGGAGACCGGCGATACCAATTTTCGGCCTCGCCTGTTTCCCTACGACGACTGTCGGGTGATCGCCGTCGGGTTTAGTTTTGGCCCCGGCATCGGCCGGGCGATCCCCCTCTTTGCTCGCGGGCTCAACACTCTGCACTACTGGCCCGACAGGTTTGTGGAAGACAATCTCGTCCCCCGCATTGCCGAACTCTTGAGAACCAAGGAGGTCTTTGGTCACAACTTTGTGGCTTTCGACCAAAAGTGGGTTCGCCACCAGTTCGACGTAGACTACTGCCGGATCACGTTTGATACGATGTTGGCTCACTACCTCTTGGACGAGGAGAAGGGAACCCACGATCTGGAGCAGCTGGCGCTGTTGTTCACCACGATGGCCCCTTGGAAGTCAACCTTCTGCATTCCCGACACCAATCGTCTGTGCGAGTACCTCTGTCGCGACGTGGACGCCACTTGGCGATTGCGTGAGGTGTTTGAGGGGCAGTTGAACGAACTGCAGTGGTGGCGCTTGCGGGAACTGCTACTGCCGGCGGGCAACGTGCTGATGGACATGGAGTATCGGGGCGTGCCCATCCACCGCGAGAACCTCAAGCGGCTCGAAACGTACTTGACCGAGAGGATAGAGAAGATCCGCAGGCAGTTGGGGACCTTTGACGCCGTAAAGGCATGGTCGTTGGCTCAGGGCAAGGAGTTCAACCCGCTGAGCGATCCGCAGGTCCGCAATCTGATGGAGCATGTGCTCAAGCTACCGAGGCTGAAAACCACTGCTGGCGGGGAGTATTCGGTGGACGCAGAGGTGATGGATACTTACAGCGACGAGCCCTGCGTCTCGGAGATTGTCACTCTCCGCGCCCTGCAAAAGCTTGCTAGCAAAGAGGTGCGTGGTTTGATCGCCGCCTCTGAGGCCGACGGTCGGGCACACACCTCCTATAAGCTCCACGGCACGGTCACCGGCCGCCCTACCAGCGAGAGCCTCAACCTCAACAACATCACCTCGCCGGAGAAGGCGGGCAAGGTGTTGGAGGACGGCGCCCAGATTAAGGGGCTGTTTACGGCCGAGGATGGACACGTACTGCTGGAGGCCGACTACTCGCAGATCGAACTGCGGGTGCTGGCCTGTCTCTCTGGCGATAAGGAGATGCTGCGGATCTTTCGCGTTGGCGAGGACATGCACGCCGCCACTGCTGCCGCTGCCTGTGGTGTACCTCTTGCCGAGGTCACACCCGTTCAGCGTCGCAATGCCAAGGCGATCAATTTTGGCGTGATCTATGGGATGGGCGAGAACACGCTCATCAAGCGGTTCATCGCTGCCGGCAACACCGAGGAGGAGGCTCTGGGGTTTTACGCCAACCACCGGAAGACTTTTCCCGATATGTGGGCGTGGATAGCCGAGCAGGAGCGGATCTTGCGGACCCGGGGGTTTCAGGAGACCCATTTCGGCATGCGACGACGGTACGCCGAGATCACCGCCGAGGCCATCCGCCAGGGCTACAACTTTCCCATTCAGAGCACTGCCAGCGATTTCACTCTGCTCTCGCTGCCTAGAGTGGTCTACGTGTTTAAGAGACTGCAGATCTCTGCCCGCCCCGTGCTGACCGTCTACGACTCGATCATCTCCTCGATGCCTAAGGACCGCTTTTGGGATGCAGCCGAGGCGGTCAAGGTGGTGATGGAGGGGCTGGCGTTTGACTGGCTGACGGTTCCCCTTGTGGTGGACCTCAAGGCGGGGCTTACTTGGGGGGCGATGAAAGATGTTGATCTAAAGACTCGGAGCATTGGCTGAGTGCTGTGGGGACTTATGGGCGCCATTAAGTAAAGAATTTTGCAGATGGTTTCTGAGATCATTGTATAATATCATCATGGCCCAAGGACAAACCCGCCCGCCGACCAGCTGGCAACTGCTCAAAGAGGCGATTGCGCTCTACCGGCAGCGTCGGCAGCACGCCGCCCGCGCTCTCTGGGGGGAACTCCCCCAGCCCTTCCGCAATGCCGTACTGCGCTACGTGCTGGAGATCAGTCAGAGCCCTGAGGCGGCCGGGACCTGTCCGCAGGTAGTGATGGGGTCGCCCTACGGGGAATTTTCCTTAGGGCCGGAGGTCCTCGCTGAATTACTGGAAGTGGTTCCCCACCTAGTGTCACGATGAGCAGTCACCTCAGACTCGATCTCGATGCTCTCTACGCCGAGGGCTACTACTATACCGAGTTCGATCAGGGGGGTGAGGGACACGCCATCGTGATCCGCGTCGAGGACAAGGAGGCGTTTTTGCAGGCGTTCGCCGACCGGTGGGCGGAGATGGCCGAGGACCTGTTGACGCTCTACGACGCCGAGGGCGAGGAGGCTGACGAGGACGAGGAGCTGGCATACGAGGAGGACTTGGATGAGGAGGACGATCTGGATGATTTTGCTGGGGAGGAGGAACTTTGGGATGAGGCCGAGAACGAGTTTGACCAGTGAGGCGGCAGAAGACGATCGCTCAACTTTACGAGCAATATTTAGATAACCCGCAGGAGATGGAGGCCGAGTCTCGGGACGATGTCGTCCATCATGACGACGACGTGCTGGAGGATCTCAGGCACCACGCCCACAACTACTGGCAGTGGGCGCAGCTGGCCGGCTACGCTGAGGGGGTCTACAAGGAGTTCGTCCGCACCGCCGACAACGTAGAGGCTGACTGCCGCCGTAAGGCCCGTCACGATCTCTTGGCTGCAGGCGCCAAGTGTACCGACAAGACGCTGGACGAGGCCGCCCAGCTGATGGCCGTCTGCCAGCTGGCCCGCCGTGAGCAGGACCGCCGCTACACCTTCTGGAAACGCCTCTTGGCGATTGCCCGGGCGGTAGACAATCGCCTAAGCGCCCTGCAGTCGATCAACTCTCGCCAGTGCCGTGAACTGGCACTCTCAGATTTTCAGGGCGACCAGGCCCTGCAGCAGCGCCACGACTCGGACGCCGTGCGCGCAGGATATCACAACCGACACCAAACCTAGTTAGCGTGAGGAGAAGACGATGGGAAAGTATGACCAGAAGATCAACCAGCTGAAGAACTCCGGCAAAAAGGTGCAGTGGTGGAAACCCAAGGAGGGTCTGAACCGCGTGCGGATCATCTCCCCCTTTAACGCCACCACACCCGGCGCGCCGGTGCCCTACGACCGCGATAACCCTGAGACCTGGTTCTTTCGCGAGTACAAGACGGTCTGGAAGGAACACTGGAAGATCATCCCCCGCAGCCAGTTCGGCCACGACGATTGTCCTTGGGAAAAGAAGTACGCCGAGTTGACTGCGGCGGCCACCGGCGGCAACGAGGTGGCCCGCAAACAGATGAACAAACTCTCGCCCAAAAACAACGCAGGGATGTGGTTGATCGACCGCGACGCTGAGGAACTCGGGCCGCAGTATTGGGAGACCACCACCAACAACCTGGAGATGGTGTTGTCGGTTTGCCAGGACGCCGAGGTGGGCGACGTGGAACTAGTCCGCCCCGACGCCGACGGCCGCGGCGCGAGGGACTTGAAAATCATCTTTACGCCGGGTAGCAAGACCAAGAATAAGGTCGCCAAGTACAAGATCGGACCCTCGCTGGAGCAGACCCTGCTGGGAACCGAGGAGCAGATCCAGCAGTGGTGTGGCGAGGACCTCTGGCAGCGGCTGACAATGCCATCTGAGGCCGACTATATTCAGGCCGTGCTGGACGGGACGGTGGAGCAGTGGATCGAGGACCGCCGCGAGGGCGAGGGTTTCGAGCCTGATCACGATGACGACTCCTTCCGTGGCAGCGCGCCCGCAGCGCCGAGCAGTTCTGCCACCGTGGTCTACCCCGAGGGCGTCCAGGAGAACACCTCCTTCTGGTACAACGGGCCCAAAGGCGTGGTAAGCTGCGACGCTGCTGTGATCGCCGCCGAGGTCTCGGAGGGCGGTGATCCCCAAATCATGAACCACGACCATTCGGGCGGCTGGACGACCGCCTCGGCTCGTGGGTTTAAGGTTCAGCAGCCGACGCCACCACCGGCTCCGGCGGCGCCCGCTGCTCCGGCCGCACCAGCTGCGCCTCCTGCGGCGCCCGCACCCTCGCAGCATCCGTTGCCTCCCTCTCAGACGGAGGGTCTGGAGCAGCAGGTCGCCGGGCTGGTCAACCAGCAGCAGTCGGCCCTGCCGAGCACGGCCGAGGATTTGGAGCGGCAGCTGAAATAGGGGTTCTTGGTCCCAGGGCCGGCAGGCTTTCTACGCCTTTTTCCTGCCGGCCCCGTTTTCTCGCGAGGCACCGATGGGACATTTTCTCGGCGTCAAGTCTACGGGCAAAGTCTCCGAGTTTCGGTTTTTTGCTGAACCGAATTATTGCGGCAGGGGAGGCGTACGGCTGGCTCTCGTTCGTTTGCCGCTCTCGCTCGCCAAGTCTCCGGACCGTAGGGTGTTCGCCCTGGCCGACGTGGTCTGGGAGGAGATCGAGGAGGGCGCGATGCCCCCGCCCTCGCTGGTCTTGGAGAACTCCGAGGTCCAGGAACTCATGGATCGGCTATGGCAGGCTGGCATCCGCCCCACTGAGGGCGAGGGCTCGGCCGGACAGATGACCGCCGTGCAGGCGCACTTGGCCGACATGCGGAAACTGGTTCAGCAGTATGCGGAAGTGAAACTCGATCAATAGGAGAAACCATGCGTTACTGCGTAGACAAATTCGCCGAGGCGTGCGTGATCCATTTCGATGTCAACCTGCTGGGTTGCCTGCAGGAGGGCGCGCAGGGGTTTGGAGAAAATGACAAGGGTTTTGCTACTGACACTGCCAGAGCCATTCTGGAGATTCCAGGCGTAACGTCCGTCTTGCCGGGTCGCCACCGTTGTCGGGTTGGTATCGGTCGCCTGTTAAACTCCCAGTACATTGTCTCGCGGATTGTGCGGCTAGTGGCTAAGGCGCTGGGTCGATTCCGAGAAGATCATTCACGAGGTCGAGAAAGACTGGGAATAAATGCCCAAGAAGAAACCGATGCAGGACCTACTTACTGCGAATGAACTGGCTGCAAAATTGCACGTTTGCAGGGATACTCTGCATCGCGCGGTTGCGGCGGGGAGAATTCCAAGAATTCGTATTTCTGACAGAACATATCGATACTCTTGGGAGTAGGTTCTCACTGCGTTGAGTTCTGCTGCGGTCCCAGATTCAGATGTTGGTGGTGGGGGAGAAGCTGCGGCTGAGAGTAGAGTCGACAAGTAGGAGAACAATCAATGCAAGAACTTAACCCCGCTGTGGCCAAAAAGATTCTTGAGCAGCAACTGAGAGTGGACGCTTGGTGGGAGTCTTTTCGAGCCCGCCTCCCGAGAGAACTCAAATTTGATTTTCCCAATCTAGACCTGCTGACATTGGTCGCCGATCTTGTCGGCGTTCCCGACACTATCGAGGACGAAGACGCGCAGTACGAGCCTAGCTGGGACGGCTGGCCGGTCTACAGCTACCTCCGAGACTGGGTCTACGAGGTGTGGGATTTCGATGTTGTCAGCGGCAAAATCTCTGTTGATGAATACCTTGGATTTCTCCTGAAAGAAGCAGAAGAGTGGCGAAGAAACGCGCAAAAAAGTCCGAGCACTTGTTCGACGGATTTTCAGGACGTGGACACTTAGGCACCGACAAGGTCTGGAACACCAACGTCTTGCCCACTGGGATCGCTGCAGTGGACCACGGACTGGGCGGCGGGTTTGGCTACGGCCGCACCATCGAACTCTACGGCAATTGGTCCAGTGGCAAGACCATGCTGCTGTACTATGCCCTGGCCAACAACCAGCGCTTCGGTGGGGATTCGATCCTGATCGAATCGGAGGGCGCTTTCGACGACGACTTTTTCGCGACTCTCGGCGGCGACCCGAGCAAACTGCTGGTGTTCGCCGACGACGAGACATCCACCGTCGAGCGGGTGTTCAAACTCATCGAGCAGATCTGTCTGAAAGTCAGCAAACTGGGCGGCAGCAGGCCGGTCTGCGTGGGTTGGGATGGTATCGCCGCTACCGGCACCGACCACTTGGAGGAGAAGGGCATGGACGTGGTAGACATGTCCCACCCCAAGATGGTCTCCCAGGGCTGCAAGCTGGTGACTAACAAGATCCACAAGGCCGGGATCTGCGTGATTGCCACCAACCAGACCCGCGAGAACTACAAGACCAAGGACTCCGAGCCCACCACTCCCGGAGGCAAGGCGTGGAAGTTTCACGCCAGCCAGCGTCTGGAACTGAAATTTGATGGCGGAACCAAAACCAGCATCATTACCGACTCTAACGATTTCGAGCTCGGCCGCTGGGTGGTGGGCTACGTGTCCAAGAACAAACTGGCCACGCCCTTTGCCCGCTTTCGCCTGCCGATCTATACGGCCACCGGACTGCCGCATCCGGTTTACAAGGGCCGCAAGACGCAGTTGGGGATCGACACCGATCAGACCCTGTTTAGCTACTACCAGATCGGCCGGTTCTTCGTCAACGACAAGTGTGAACGCGTGGTGGTCTCGGCGGGGGACAAGGGCGGCTGGTTCCTGCTGCACCCCAGTATCGACAAGTCGCAGACCAAGTTCCACGCAGGCGACTGGCCCAAGAAACTTGAGCAGTTCCCCAAACTCAAAACCCTGCTTTACGATGATCTCGAAATCGACCCTGATAGGGTGGCTTGAGGATTACCAGATCCTCACCGGCGAACCCTTTAACGCCGAGGCTGTGGCCCACTACGCGGTCCACCGGGCGATGGAGGAGTGCAAAGATGCCCCCACGCCGATTCGCCTCTTGGCGGCGATGGACTTGATCGACACCAAGATCACCAACGAGTACCTCTACGGTGATCGGGGCGAGTTTTGGCGGGTGCAGCTGGAGCGCGACGACGGCGAGGTGGTCCGCTCAGGCACGGCCCCGACGAGCAAACCGCATCCGCTGGCAGCAGCGATGATCGACATGGCAGAAAGATTACTCAGGGCTTGACCGGCCGCTGAATCTTGAACTGATTTCCAACAGGAGAAGAGTAATGGTTAAAACGACAACATTACTGTTTGTTCTCTTACTCGGGTCGCAGGCGGCATTGGCAGACAATCCACCTGCCTTCGCTCTCAAACCACTCGCCGACTACGGCTGCGAGTCAAAAACTCTTGGGGTCACCAAATACCAGTTTTGGAATCCTGTGGATGAAAAACCTGGGGGTTATGGATGGAAGATCATTGTCAGGATTGCGGCAAAGGATACCTTGCGTCACATAGCCAGTAACAAGGGGACCCTTCGGGACGAACATGGCTGGGTAAAGGGTTACAAGGATAGGAAAGGGACCACCTGGGAGATCGAACTGGAGGACGGCTGGGAGGTTTTGGCCCAAGAGGTGCATAAGACCAATTGTCTGCTGAGCAAACCCGGTGAAGAACCCGTCAGACTCAATGCTGGGTTTGGTGGTGACATGGTGGATCTTGATTGGGCCTGGGACGGTGCCCAGATAGCCCGAAGCCGATTTACGATTCACCGCAAGTCACTAAACGGTTGGTGGGGCGGTTCGTATTGGAATAAGGGGCCGGACGGCAAGCCCGTGTTTGGTTCTTATATGGACACAGATATGCCTTTACAGAACATCGAAATACACTTTCGGGTTTTTAAGGATGCCGAATGAACTTGGCTGGACCTCTTTCGTACTTCAGCATTCCTTGTTTGGCATTCAATGTTTAACAAACGCATGCATCGCATTCTAGCTATCCTCTCGATCACCACCCCCAACGACACTGACTCGCCGCAATCATGGCGGGCGGCGGCAATTCCCTTGGTGGAGGACCGCTTGGGCTTGCTAGAGGAAATGACAGAGATTGCTGCTACGGCCGTTTACTGCGACGACGCCTGGGTCCGCCGGGGACTGAAAAAGGCAGGGGCGATGGTGGTCGCTGCCTCCAAAAAGCAACCCAGCCAGGCGCTGGTCTACCGCGAGACCCTCCGCGCACTGGAGGATGCCGAGGAGGAGTTTTTTGACCTGGTGCTGCGAGTCCACTGGCAGGCGACGCTGGCCGTTGCCGACGACTACCGCAATGTGCTGGACACCCTCTTGCGGAGTCCTGGGCTGGTTGACTCGGTGGTTGGTGTCTACCCGCAGCGAGCGAGGCTCTGGCGGAGCCACGGCGGCCTAGCCGCCGACCTCTCCGCCGACATGACCTGGGACTGGCGCAACACCTATTACGTCTACGCCCACGTGGCTGAGGTGACTTGGGTGGAGAATTTTTGGAAGTACCGGCGGATCGACTGCGGTAAGGTCGGTCTCTGTGCGCTCCCGCCAGGCCGCTGTCTGCAGGTCCGCCAACCTGCCGACCTGGCCTGGGCCGAACGGGTCTGCGACCTCGCTGCCTCTCAGGATGTGCTCCCGGTGCTCTACGACTGCGGACTCGAATACCGTGAGGAGGAGGAGTTTGCTCTCCAACAGGAGGAGGAGGAGCGATGCTTGTTGGAACTCTCGAAACTGGCGATGGGAGAAGAATAAACACATGAAAATCCTCTGTTTCGCAGATTTGCACGCCCACAACCACGCCCAGTTCTCCACTCGGCTGGCCAACGGGCTCAACTCGCGGCTGGTCGATTCGCTAAACATTGTCGAGCAGGCCAAGGGGTTCTGCCAACAGCGGCAGATCAAGGTCTGCGTGTTTCTGGGAGACCTGTTTCACAGCCGTACCAAGATTGACATCGAGGTCTTCTCCGAGACCTACAAGGCGTTTTACGCGCTGGCGGCAGAACTGGACAAGCTCTACTTGGTTGTTGGCAACCACGATCAGTGCTCGCGGGTTGGAGATCTGCACTCGCTGGAGCCCTTTAGGCAGTTCGCTACCGTCGTCGACCAGCCGTGGTGCGAGGAGAACTCCTGGGAGAGAGGACTGCGGATCAAACTCTTTCCCTTTACCGCCGACGATGAGACTCTGCGGGGGCACCTTTCGAGGATTCACGCGACTACCGACGTGGTCTTTCTCCACCAGCCGGTGGTCGAGGCCATCCCCGGACCGGCCGACAGCCCTAGCAAGCCCAAGCTGAGCGTTGACGACATCGCTTGGCAGCACGTCCGCAAGGTGATCTCCGGCGACATCCACAAGCGGCAGGATTTGGCCGGAGGCCGGTTTCACTACGTGGGCTCGCCGCTGCAGCTGAATTTTGGCGAGCGGGACGAGGCCAAGGCGTTTTCGATCCTCGACACCGAGACGTTGGAGATTGAGACCGTCGAGACCGTCGCTCCCAAGTTTTACCTGTTCACTGCCGCCGAGAACGACCCCGACCCCAGCAATGGGATGCTCGAACCCAGTGGCGCGGACCTCTCTCGTGATTTTGTCAAGCTCCGCTACGACGCCTACTGGGAGAAGGCCGCATTGGGGATGAAAGAGACGTACCCCCGGTTGATGATCGAGCAGATCCGCGAGGGGCCCGCCCAGTTGCAGCGGGTCTCCGAGGAGGTCGTGGGCAATGACAGGGCGTTGCTGCAGGCGTGGATAGAGACAAACCCCCACGGCGACCTCGATCCCGACCGCTTGTTGGAGGAGGGGTTGGCAGAACTGGCAGGAGACCAGCAGTAGATGGACACCTTTGCTGTTTACTGGGAGCAGATCGGCTACAAGGGCCCCCTCTCCCGCGAGGAGGAGCACAAACTGGCCGTTCGCAAAGAGGCTGGCGACGCCGAGGCCCGCGAACAGCTGATCCGCAGCCACCTGCCCTGGGTGATTCGCATGGCCACCCGTCTGACGGCCAAGCGACCCCACGAACTCGACGACGCCATCGGCTGGGGTAATGTGGGTCTGATCCGTGCGGTGGACCGGTTCAATCCCGACCGTGGTACCCGGCTGAGCACCTACGCGTCGTGGTGGATCAGACAGGCGATCTGGAGCGCCCTGACAAAGACCAACTCGATTGTCCGCGTTCCCAGCTACGTGCAGAAGCAGCTGGGAAACGGCAAGCCCCCACACAAGTTCGCCCCGTACGCCCGGCAGGCGATGCGTCCGGTGTTCTCGCTGGACACGACCGGCCCGGACGGCTCGCAGCTCTGGAGGGACACTCTAGTGGCGGCGGATCGCGACCCGCTGCCGTCGCGGCCCATCTCCCGCGCCCAGTCCAAATGGCTGCGAACCGCCCTTCGCGGCCTATCCTGGCGGACCCGGGCGGTGATTATTCGCCGCCTGAGACTGCAGACCCTGCGGGAGATTGGTGACCGATTTGGGATCAGCCCCGAGCGGGCCCGGCAGATCCTCGACGCGGGCTACGCCAAGCTGCAGCAGAGATATTTTGAGCAAGTGCCCTTGGAGGAGGAGTGAGATGCCGTCTTTGTGTCCTTGCTGCGGTGCCGACTTGGCCTACCAGCCGCACGACACCTACTGCGTCCACAACCCAAATCGGCAAACCTGCCCCAAGGAGGACGAGCAGGTGACCTACGTGGTCACGCCCAAGGGGCTGGCCATCATCCAGGAGGCGCTGATCCAGTTGCAGATTACCGGACTCTCGTTCAATACCACCTACAACGCAGTTCTCGGAAATATCACCGACGAGATGGTTGCCCTTTGGCGGGTTTGTTGTGGTCGGGAGGGAATCGACGACTTGCGATCGTCGAGAGCACAGCAGATCTTTCACGAACTTTACGGGGAGATGACCGAGTGATTGAATACGAAAAGATACGTGACTACCTCAGGCGGGCCTACATGATCGCTTGGGCCTGGTCCGACGACCGCGATACTAAGACGGCCTCGCTGCTTTTGGACGTCGGCTGGGACCAGGTCGGGGGACTGCAGGCGATGCTGCTGGCCGAGGCCAACCGTCTGCCGCTGGGCATCCGGGGGACCGAGGAGAATCTCACCCGCCCGGAGAAGTATCACAACATCATCCATGCCGAACGGGCGGTGATCTACCGCGCCGCCCGCCGGGGCATCCGCACCCAGGGCAAGACGCTGCTGGCGACCTGGGCCTGCTGCCGGGGGTGCGCTCAGGCGATCATCGACGCGGGGATCTCGCGGGTGATCTCCCATGCCGCGATGCACCAAAAATACAAAGAACTCTCCGACCACTGGGACAGTGAGGTGGACAAGGGCCTAGCGATGCTCAAAGAGGCGGGGGTTCGCCACGAGTGTTTTGAGGACCAGATCGGCGGCTGCAAGTCGCTGGCCCGTGGACAGGTCTGGGAACCGTAACAAAGGAGGTGTTTGTGGAAAACCAACTCGAAGACTACGCCCCGGAGTTTCTTCGGGTCCTAAACGAGACTTTCGACACCCTAAGGCGGGTCAAGAGACGGCTGGACTAGCATGAAACCTCTCCGCCTGCAAACCGCCGATCTGTTTTCCTACCAGTCGCTGGACATCCGGCTGGACGACCTGGGGCTGTGTTTGCTGGAGGGTTCCAACGGGGCGGGCAAGAGCAGCATTCTCAAGTCGCTCAGCTGGTGTCTATTCGACAACCCGCTGAGTGATCAGCGGGCCGACGAAGTAATCCGCTGCGACCACCAGACCGACAAGCCGATCGCGGGAAACACCTTTGCTGAGGTCGTCTTGGACAACGACGGCGACCGGGTGGTGGTTGCTCGCTACCGCAAACATCACCAGCACAAAGACAGGTGCATTCTCAAGGTCAACGGCCACGACATCACTGGATCTAGCAACCGCGACACCCAACAGAAGATCGAGGAGATCCTCCGGCTGGACTTTCCTACCTTCTCCAATTGTGTGCTGTTCGGTCAGGATTTTTCTGGCTTTGCTTCCAACACCGACGCGGCCCAGAAGGCGATCCTCGAACGCCTCTTGAGCGCCGGGCGGTTTGCCGAGGCTCAGGCGAGAAAAAAGGCCCGCCTTGCCCAGCTGGAGAGGGACGCCCAGCGAGCCCGCGACAACATCGCCCACCTGCAGCAGCAGGTCGGCAATGGTCGCCAGTCTTTGGAGCGACTCAAGCAGCAGCAGCACGAGTTCGAGGAGACCAAACGCATTGAAATTTCGAGGGCTACTGCCGAGATTTCAAGGCTGAAAGAAAACCCGCCGGTGGTCGACGAGACGCTCGACGAGCAGATCGAGGCCCTCTCCGAGGAGACGAAAAAGATCAAGAAGGCCCACTTGGTTTCTACCCAGGCCGAGACGGCGGTCTCCAACTGTCGCAAACGGTGGGGAGAAATCCAGGGGCGGGTCCAGTCACTCGGCCAGCAGCGGTGCAAGATCACCGACCAGCCGCCTCCCGAACCGGAGTTTCCCTCCGAGCACTATGCCCAGCAGATCAGCGCCATCGAGAAGGACGTGCTGCGGGCCGAGACCAAGGTTACCGAGCAACGGCAGGTTGCCGACAAGGCTATCCGCCAGATCCAGCTGCGGAATGAGACCACCGACTGCCGCTACTGCGGCCAAAAACTCTCCGAGGAGGCCAAGGAGCACCTCTTTGGCTCCCACGCCGACGAACTCGAAACCGCCGAGGGGGAGATCGAACTCGCTCAGGACCTGCTCACCAAGCATCGCGGGGCCTTGGAGTCTACCCAGCGGTGCTGTGACGAGGCGGTGCAGTACGAGAACTGGCAGGAGGACCACAAACATAATAGTGATATTGACAATTCGATCTCAGAACTCAAGCAGCAGCAGACTGGGATAGAGGCAGAGATCGCCAAGCTGGAGGATGTCCTCGCCAGAGCCCGTCAGATCGTCTCTGAGGCGCTCCAGGCCCAGGAGGCGTTGAGAGACCTCAGCCAGCGCCGAGACGCCCAGCGGGACGCACAGGCGGCGTATGGGCGTGATCTGGCGATTGCAGAGGAGTCTCTGCAACGGGTTACGAAACAGACCTCACCGTACACTGCCCTAATTGCTACCGAAAGGGACCGTCTAACCCAGCTACAGGGGCGTTTTGAGCGACGGCACGGCTACCTGAGCCTGTTCGAGCGCGCAATTCCATACCAGGAGTACTGGGTAACTGGTTTCGGGAACGCGGGGGTTAAGAGCCTGCTGCTGGACACCTGCGTGCCGTTCTTGAACAAGCGGGCGGGCGAGTACCTGGAGGTGCTGGTTGGCGATGGGGCCCGGGTCGAGTTTGGCACCCAGACCCGGCTCAAAGACGGCTCGCTGCGGGAAAAGTTCCAGGTCGCTGTATCCTACCAACAGGGGGCTAAAAGCCGAAAGGGGATCTCCGGCGGGGAACTCCGCCGGGCCGACATTCCCATCATGCTGGCCCTGGGTGACCTAGCCGCCTCGCGGGCAATGGCCCCGGTGGGCATCCGCCTGCTGGACGAGCCCTTTGACGGCTTGGACGCGGAGGGTAAGGAGCGGGTAGTGGACCTGCTTAACCGGGTGGTGGCCCCACGGGTGGGCACGCTGCTGGTGATCAGCCACGACGAAGACCTCAAGGCGATGTTCTCCCGCCGGGTGAGGGTCGAAAAGATTGGAGGCATTTCACAAATTGCCACATAATGAGTTTTTCTGTACACGGTTTTGGTGTTTCAACCCAGTAGCCCACGATGGGACCGCAGCAGTACTTGGCCGGAGAGTTTCCCTTGCCTGACCAAGTGGTGGTGCTCCGCAGTCTACTGCTCGACGACGAACTGGGCGAAGTAAGCACCATCCCCGGCGAGAGTGAGAAAGTTTTGGTGCCTCTAGCAACTGCCAAGGCAGTCTGGAAACGACAGTTGGAACCACACCGCACACCTGATACGAAAGGGTAGACAAAGATGCCGATGAATTTTGGATCTGCACCTGAGATCACTCAGGCAAGAGTAAGGGAACAGATGGCCGCCAGGGGGGAGACCCCCGCCAAGCTGGAAGCGCCTGCCGGGACCCCCGCACCTGCCGCCGAGGCGGTCAAGGAGCCGGCGGTCGAGGAGTCGCTGCCTGAGGAGATGTCCCCCGAGTACGCCGCCCTGGAGACCTTGCCTGACGACGATTTGAACGTGTTGGGCCAGCGGCTCGACCCGCCGGTGGTGGACGCCGGGCGGGCGGAACTGATCAAGACCTTGGTTGCTGCCGGCAAGACGCCTGCCGATCTGGTGCAGGTGCCGGAAGATCCGGTGCCGGCCCCCGAGGTCCTGTCGCCCCTGGCGAAAGAGGCGGATGAGGCTGCAGAGGTTGTGCTCTCACAGCCCGACGACCTCGTCGGTGAGGTGCCCGCCGCACCGCCTGAGGTCGTGGACGATTCCGGCCCGACCGGCGTGGCCGGCGATCCCGGTAAATCTGTTGCCGAGGAACCTGTTGCCGAGGAACTTTCGGTTGTCACCCCACCCGCCCCACCGGCGCCCCCGGCGCCCGAGACGGTGGTCGAGGTCCCTGAGGCCCCCGACGCCCCTGAGCCAGTCGGTGAGGAGGTTTCTGAGGAGGGCGACGCCGCTGCCCAGCACGCTGCGCTAGACGCCCTCACTACCGACCAACTCAAGGCCATCGGCGACGTGGTTGAAGAGGCAGGAATCGCCAACATTGACGGCCGCTGGGGCAGGGAGAACCTGCTCAACGCCCTGGTCGACTGCGGGGCTACGCCCGACATGCTGCCCTAGCTGACCGACGGCCCTAACCAGCAGTTACCGAAACCCGGAGGCTGACTGTGCCTAATTGTGGCGGAAAGCGCCGTGGGAGCGCCGCCTCTCGCCCCCCACAGCGATCCATCTCGCAGCGCAGCGAACTGGTCTACGATGTCCACGAGTTCGGCATCAACATCGACCATCGGGAGGTCTTTCTCCACTGGCACGGATATTCGCCGGAGCTAATGATCGACGGCTTTGTAGCTGCCAACGTCATCAAGAATATCCGCATCCTCAACCAGATCTCCAGCGCCCCCATTCTTTTGCACCAGATCAGCAACGGAGGAGACTGGAATTTCGGCATGGCGATCTACGATGCCCTCGCCAGCAGCCGGGCCCCGGTCATTCTGCTGGCCCACGCCCACGCTCGCTCGATGTCCTCGATCATCCCACAGGCTGCCAGCAAGCGGGTGATTATGCCCCACGCCGATTTCTTGATCCATCTAGGCACCTCCGATCTGGCGGGCAACCTCGCTTCGGTGATCTCCGAGGCCGAGTGGGAGAAGATCCTCACCGACCGGATGCTGGCGATCTACGCCGATCGCTGCGTACGGGGCCCCATCTTTAAGCGGAAAAAATGGTCTCGCGAGCGAATCAAAGAGTGGATTCGCCGCCGTGTGGAGGAGAAACAAGAGTTTTACCTAAGCGCCAAAGAGGCAGTAGACCACGGCCTGATGGACGCCGTGCTGGGAGACCCCGGCCACGAGTCTATCGAGGGTCTGCTGGCAACTAAATGAACAGAAATACCCCCCACGCGCCGGAAGTGATTACCGAAGCCATCCGCCTGCTGGAGGAAGCCAACCTCAGCCCCCGCGAGGTCGCCCGGCAGCTGAACGTGCCCCGGCGGACCGTCGCTGGCTGGGCCTCGCACTTTCGTTCCGGGCACCTGCGGATTACCGACAGCGCCGTGCTCTACGGCGACCAGCGGTTGACCTTTGGGCAACAGCCTGTACATGAAACGCCACCCGCCGAGGAGCCGCCTCGCGTGGCTAGCCTCCCCGGTGAGATCCACAAGCCGCTGCCGGGCGCCGAAACGCGCGCAGACCTCACTGTACATGGTCCGTCGCTGGAACCCGCAGAAACTGTACATGGGGTCTCGCCCGAGAAAGAAGAAACTGTACATGAGGACGCTCAGCAGCCCACGGCCAAGGAGGTTGCCGCCCGTCGGCGGGAAGCCCGCCAGCAGATGCGCCGCGACGCCCTCAATCCACCGGCAGAGACGGACGACCGGGCCACGATCAGGGAACTGGAGGCCAAGGTCGCCCGGCTGGAGCAGCAGCTGACCTGGGCGCAGCACGCTAAGAGCGCCGGGCGGACGGGGGGACTACTGACGATCCGCCGCAGCGACGACCACCACGGCGACAAAAATCACCTGCTTAGCTGTGTGGAGTCGATGACGCAGAAACTGCTGGTGCTGATCGAGCAGTACGAGCCGGAAAGAATTCAGTTGGTGGGGTGGGACGACTGGATCGCGGGCAGTGGAATCTACAAGAATCAGGACTTGGACATGGCCACCAACGACGTGCCCGAGCAGATCGCCGTGGGCGCGATCAAGACCCGCCATTACCTGCAGGCGATCCGTTCGGTGAGCAGCGCCCCGATCCGCTGCATCTTCATGCGGGGCAACCACGAGTACGCCCACGGGGTGAGCATGGCCGAGTCGCTCTACTGGAGATGTTTCGGGCTCATTCAGGACATCCCCGACGTAGACCTGGTGTACACTTTCGACAACTGCACGGTGAACTTGGCCGCCAGCGGGTACTACAACGTGTTGATCCGCCACGGTTTCGGCTACTCGAAACACTCTCCCAACTCGCCGGCTTTTATCGAGGCGATCAAGGACGAACTGTTGGTAAAGCACCGGGGGATGCCGCCTGAGCAGCAGTACCGCCGCGTGCTATCCGGGCACACTCACTGGCTTTCGGTAGGGATGGAGCGGATCTGCGGGTTCTATTTCGACACCACCGGCGGCGCACAGCGCAACACCCGCATTCGCCTGGGCGACAACCAGCGGCCGATGGGCTGGATCGTCTACGTCTCGCCGGCCGGGTTGGAGGGCGACATCCTCAGGCCGCTGGAGGTTACGCCCGAGACCGAGACCTACTTGCGGGAGATCGCCAACCCGCACTTAGCAGCGGAGAATCTCAAGGACGTAGGCGACTGCCTCAGGGAGTACAAGGAATTGATGGAGGAGATGGGCAACTTTGCCGAGCTGGCGTCGTTTGGCAAGGTCAACGAGGGGAGACATTGACATGGGCAGCAAGAGCAAGAAGAAGTCGTACGCCAACCAGGCTGAGGTGGCCAAACTCTTCTCCGAGTGGACGGGGAAGACCTTTAAGCAGGTGCCCAGATCGGGAGGATTGCGATGGGGTGGGGCCTTCTGGACCTATGGCGACATTGTGCCACCCCGAGACCTCAGGCTGGTGATTGAGTGCAAACACTACAAGGAGGTCAGAATCGAGGACCTGCTGGGTAACCACAAGGTGAAAAATCCGGTGACCAGCCAGATCGCCGAGTGGTGGTACGCACAGACGGTGCCCGATGCCGAGAGGTGCCGACGAGAGTTGGAGCTAGATCGCGTGGAGCCGATGCTTTGTTGGAAAAGAGACTACGGCCGGATTCGGCTCTGCATCAACCAGGGATTTTTGTGGGAGATCGACGCCCACGAGAACGTGCAGTCTCTGCCACGACTGCACGTCAATCTGCCCGGCCACGACCCTTTTGTGATCCTCGATCTGAGGGATTTTTTCAGGGTCGTGCCACCTACGGTCTGTCCGCGGGTCGAGTGACTAGCTGAGTTTGGCAATCAGCCGCCGCCGCTCCGCAGCGCTCATCCCCCGCAGCAGTTCCTCCAGATAGTAGCCGCGATCCTTGGCGTTCAGATCCTGCAATGCAGCGATTGCTGCAGCCGGATCGGTGATGTCCTTCTTTATGCTGCGGCAAATCCCTCCCAGATGCTGAAAGATTTGGTAGGTGGCGGCCATGTTGCTGCGGGCGACCGTGTACAGGGTAGTCCCCTGCGGGGTGCAGCTACACGGCGGAAAGGTGACGCGATAGGGCTTGCCCTCCTCACCTGCCTTTGCTGCCTCCGCCCGAGTAGAGAAAATGGGCGGAGTGCGACGGTTCTCATTCTTCGGACGTGCCATAACACTACTCCTCTATTTTTGTACTAAGCGAGGAGCCGCCACATCCGGTGCAGCGTCTCGGTCTAGTATCCTCCGGACGGTGCTGGGGTACCATCGCCGTCCTCTACGAGGGCGAAATCCCTCTCCGTTTAGGATTCTGGAAATCTCTGTGGGAGAGTCGGTCTGCAATGCCAATTCTCGCATTCGCCGCAGACATTTTGCTTCCTCCGGTTTGTCGGGGTGTTGCCCGTATCGGTGTTGTCCCTCGCACTTTTGCCTCGCCTTCCGCTTTGCCTCTCGGGCCAGCCGCAGTTTGCGGACGACCTGCCGCTTGTCCAGCTCAGCAAAGATCCCCTGCATCTGTACCATCGCCCACCGCATGGGGTCGTCGGACATCGCCTCGGTGACATCCTCGCCGGTGTTGGCGGCGATCAGCGTAATCTCTTCACTGGCGAGTTTTGCCAACAGAGTGTTTTGCACCATCAGGGCGCGCGAAAACCGGTCCAGCGACTCGACGATGATCGTCCGCACGCCATTGGCCAGCATGTCGTCGAGCATCCGCACGAACTCAGGGCGCTCAGACTCGGTGCCGGTGTATGCTTCATCGTACCAGCCAACAATGGTGTAGCCATTCTTCTCGGCGAACTCACCGATGATCTCTCTCTGCCGCTTGATTCCGTGGCCGCGGGTCTGCCGCTTGCTGCTTACCCGCGGGTAGCCATAGGCGGGTGTTGGCAAACGTGCGGTCGTTCTCGATTCTAGCATAAGTTCTCCTAAAGTCAACCAGGCGAGTGCCTAACGCTGGCTGTCCCTATTTGAGGTGGTGATATACCGCCAAAACATGTCGATGAGTTCTTCTAGGTTACTCCCGTAGTTTCCACAGTTGCCTTTCCATTCCCAAAGGCGTACTCATCGCCATCACGGAGCAGAAAACTTCCGGAATCCTCGTGGAAAACTAGCACATAACACTCTGCGCATCTCTTTTTCTCAGTGGACAGTCCGTGCTGAGGCACACTGGCCGATTGAGAATTTTGCGGGCAGCTCCCCAGACGAAGACGGCAAGCGCGCTCCGCCTGCAGACAAGCGGGCGTTTTTTATTTCGAGAGGTTTTCGATCCGCGTTACGGCTTGCCGGGCGAGGTCCTTGGCGAGTTGTCCTGAGGCCGCCCAGAGTTGCACGAGTTTTATGGCCGTGTGGTAGTTCTCCCGCAGCAGATGTTTCAGCAGCATTCGCAGCCGCTTGCGGCAGCCGGTGTCGTCCTTGCCAAAGATCGTCACCAACTCGTTCCAGAGCAGCCGCTCGTGAAGCAGTTCCACCAGCACATCGCCGTGGCAGGGCAGCGGCTTGCAGTAGCACCCCAGCCGCTGGTCTTTCAGTTCGGGCAACCTCCGCATCAGTTCGCGGTTTTTGGGCGCGTACTCGCGAAACTTTTCAATCACCTCGCGGCGGGTGCCATCTCGTCCGACGTGAAAGGGATTGCCCCAGACTGTGCCCCGCCCAATGTACACGTCGTAGAGCTCGTGCTTGAGATTGACTACCCGAGTCTTGCTGATGCTCATCAGGCCGGCGGGTGTCGCTGCTTTTTCTTTCGTCGTCATCAGTCTACTCCTCTCTCGCTGAACGAGCGGATGGCCCGGTTTCTCACGAACCGGACCCATTTTTCACCGCCGATAGATATGTGGTCGCCGTGGTGTAGGTTCCAAAAACAATTGACTCTTGTCCATCACATGTCCGACAGTCTCTCGACTTTTTTGGGGTCTACGGGATTTCCCGTAAACTGGTTCCAGACTGCGACACACTCCGAGCAGTTGTCCGGGTTATTCTCGGGCAACCTCGTTCTCTTCATGTCTTATGCAACTCTCGTAAGAATTCCTCCATGTCTAGGTCAAAATGGGTGATCTCGAAATCGTCGTCCGTGTCATACTTCCCCGTGGCCACGTCCTGGGCTACGGTCATTAGTCGCTCAAAGACAATCCGTTGAGTTCCGTCCATTGCGAACTCCTTAGGTTGTGAGTTTGCTCACCCCCGGTGGGAGGCGGAGCGGAGAGGGAATAGTACGCTACTCCGCACATTGCGGGTACTTCTCCGGAGTAGTTAAGCCTACGCACCAACATTATCTGAGTCAAACAGAATCTTGTATCGCGACACACCAAAGTTATTCTGACGTCTCGTGCCGATCAGCTGCTAGTAAATGACAGATTGTCCAGCGTGCGCAGATTGCGATAGGTAGCGGAAAAGGTGGCGACTGCGGGCGACCCGACAGTCCCAGCTTTCCCTTGTTCTGCGCAGATGCGTGTTGACCGTAGAAGCGGTGAGGTGCATTAACTTGGGGTAAGTCAAAGCACTGCTTTCAAAATTCTTGCAGCATCCTGGCAAAAAATGAAGTGTTAAAATTTCGGCCGTCGGTGAGGATTACTCTCCGCAGATTGGCTCTCCGGCAGTGGTCGCCCGCAATCGCTGTGTGCCTTTCGCCGCCCACTGCAAAGAGATCTCGTAGGTCAGGTAGACCCGCCCCAGCTTCTTGGACACTACGGCGGTGCTGGCCGTGCCCGCAAAGGGGTCCAGCACGACGCCGCCAAGGTGGCTGCTGGCGCGGATGATCCTCGCCAGCAGCATTTCTGGCATCTGGTTGGTGGCCCCCGGCACCCGCTCCTTGTAGGTCCCGCAGACTCGCGGGTGGTGCCAGGTGTTTTCCATCGTCTCGAAACCTCCAGGCACCTCCTGGGGACGCAAGATCCAGGTATTGTCGGGCAGCCTGCCGTCGGGGCTCCCCCGGCTGTCATTGTAGACCGTCTGCCGGGCCGAGGGCACCCGCACCTGCTTAGCGTTAAAAGTGAACTTCTTGGGATTTTTCACATAGTAAAGCAGGTGGGTGTGTGATGGCGTGAAATTCTTTTTGCAGTTGTTCCCGAAGGTAAAGTACCAGACCACGTGACTCCGCTTGTACCACCCCAGCCGTTTTGCTAGCACGTCCAGTTCGCTGACGTACTTATCTCCGATGCATAGCCAGAAACTGCCGTGTTTGTGGGACACCCGGTGTACCTCTCGCAGCCAACACTCGGACCAGAACAGATACTCGTCGTCCGACAGCCGGTCCCGGTAATGCCCGTAGTTGTGGTCGATATTAAACGGAGGGTCGGCGATCGTCAGGTTGATAACCCCCGGCGGGATTTTCTTGAGTTTTTCTACGCAGTCCCCCTGAATTACCCCGTCAACGGAAAATTCGGCAGGGGACTCCTCGGCAGCGGCAGTCTCGTTGGGGCGCACATCTATCATTGGGCAGTGTATTCTCCAGAGAGTTGTACGGGACACTTTGGCAGATAGGACACTTTTTACTCTTCTTTTTCGATGATCGAGCAGCGGTGTAGCACAAACGTCACGTGGGCCAGATAGAGCCGCTGTGGGGGCCCACTGGGGGTCGGCTGGACGGTGTACACCTGCTCGTTCTCGTCGACGTGCCAGGGTGACATCGCAGCCAGGTATTCGTAGTCCTCGGTATCTACCAGAGCGATCCAGCCGTTGCTCAGCGGCAGAGGGCGGACTTTTTTGAATTTGGGTCTGGGAAAGGCAATCACAGGTGGTACCTACATACTCTCTGCGTAGTATTATACAATGATTTGTACAACCTACAGCAGAATTTCTGGGCGTTTTGTTAAGAAAAGTTGGGGACGACGCCTCGCCGTCGCAACCAGCGGACGATCTGCTCAGCGTCGTGAGGACAAAACCCGCCCCGCATCGCGCCGCCTCCAGTGGACCAACCACTCACGGCAAACCAGATGCCGTTTTGGCACATCCACCCTAACAAGTCGGGGATCAGACCCCCGTCTTGACGAATTCGAGGCAGTTTTGCTGGTCTCTTATCTTGCTCCCCGACGATCTCCAGCCAGACCACCTCGGTGGTCTTGTAGGTCACCTTAGGCATCTCCGTTTCCCCCCAGCACCATTTCAAAGCCCAGAAAGCTGGCCAGACGGGCAAAGGTTTCCAGCCTCACGTTTCGGCCGACGAGAAAATTGTTCGCAGCGACGCGGCTCGCCCCTGTAGCCCGGGAGAGCGACGGCGGTGTCCAGCCCTGACGCCGGGCCTCCGCCCTGACGGCGTCAACCAGCCGCCGCCCGTTGGCGGCAGTCAACCGCCGGGCGATCCGGGAGATCGCCTGTGTGCGCAGCTGGTCCCGCCGAGCGCGGGACACCCCCACCAGCCGCCTCCTCAACTGGGGCGTGTCCTCGCCCTGTCCGGCCGAAACCATTATCTTGACGGTTTGCTCAACGTCCGCTGCTAGGGCATCCTCGACGGTCCACCAGGCGCAGTTTCCTGGACCCCAGGGCTGCTTGCGATCCGGTCGCCTGATCCGGGTGTTGACCGGCTTTTCTCCCATGTCCGCAAGGAATTGCGAGTAGCGGTCCCACTCCGGCACGCGGTCGCCCCGGGTGACCCGCCACGCCCCGTAGGTGGGCGTAGTCCTGCCGCCTGCTGTCTCCCCGTGCGTCCGCATCCGCCGGCCGAACGCCCGGCCTGCGCATTTGACACACTGCGTAGACAAGCCTTGCTGCAGATTGCCGTGATAGTAATACCTCTCGTCCCCGCAATCGCAGCGACACCACCACTTGGTTGCCCCGTTTTCGCGTTTGCGTTTTCCAATAACTGTCAGTGTTCCGAATCTTTTCCCCGTAAGATCTACGATCCTTGACATCTAGATTTCCTCGATCTGCCGCAGTTGTTTTGCCCGCTCGACCATCTGGTGGCGAGCCTGTCGGCTGATACTTTTTAGATGTTCTCTGAGTGCCTCTGGGTCAGGAACCACCACGCCAGCAGCGAGGATCTTCTCCACGCAGTCCTCGACGGCGTCCTCCGGCAGCCGCCAACGGGAATTTTCGGGCCCGTGTCTCTTGCTGTGGTCTTTTCGCCACAGCCGCGCGCCCGAAGGCCGCGGCCCCAGGTCTTTCATAAACCGCGCGAAACTTGCTGCCCATTCCCCACACAGCGCCCGGTTGCTCTTGGCCAAGTACCACGCTTGGTACTCGGGGGTGTGGACCTTACCGCTAGCTGCCGGCTCGGTACGTGGCACTTTATGACCGCAGGCCACGCAGCGGCGAGAGGCCCCGCTGCGGAGGTTACCGGCAAAATACTTGCCAATCTGACCGCAGCTGCAGCGGCAGACCCAGAGGACGTTGCCCTTTCGCTTGCCGCCGTAGCCCACTACGGTGAGTTCCCCGAACTTGTGATCCAAGAGATTCAGTCGGATCGTCCTGGGAACCCGGCGGCTGACGCGAGGCTCTTTTTCAGGCATGGGCATCTGACGCCAGTTGCTGCTGGAGGTTTTGGATGATCACGTCCTGCCTCGCGACCCTCTCCTGTAGCCACTCGATCCGCCGAGATAACTCGGCGAACGACAGCATGCTGAGGTTTTTGGCTACCGGCAGACGACCCTCAAACCACTCCCCGGGAACCAGTATACGGTCGTTCTCGGTTTCGATCACCTTGGCGCCAAAGGTTTCGGCGAGTTTGAGGAACTCGTCCGCCAGTTCAAACTGCCGGGAGATCCGTTCGGCGCTGCTCACCAGCACTACCTCTGCCCCGTTGGCCAGTTCAGCCAGCAGTTGGGCGATCCCCGTGCGGTCATTCAGCGGTGTGTTGCCCGAAACTCCCAGGTCAATGCAGGCAGGCCGCAGCGTCAGCAGTTGGTTGGTCGCATAACACCCCGCCGCCGTCTGCTGGTTGCGGATCTGCTCCGGTTGCGGGGTGGCCGTACGACAATAGGCTACTGCTAGTTTTGTCATCTAGTTTTCTGTGGTGTTTCTACTGAAACTTTTGGGGGTGCGCAGGCGTATAGTAGACCACGTGCGAGGTCGGAGGACCATGCCCCGCCGATCGGCGTACACGCCTACCGCCGTCTGCTGGTTGGAGGCCGAAAATTCAGGGTCGTCGGGGGTTACTCGTAAATACGCCACCGCTTGTCTTTCCATGTATACGCTCATGGTTGTTTCGTTGGCGAAACTTTTTGGGGTGCTTAAACGCCTCCAGGCCGCGCACCGACGTAAAATTTTGGCAACAGGTCGCCGGGGAGTCGAACCCCGCCACGAGGTTTTGGAGACCTCATCGCCAACCGGAAACATTGCGACCTCTAAGTTTCAGGCGTCCAACATAATGTGCACAAAACCTTCTCGCTGCGCACAGGGGTTGCGCTCAGGATCGCCACCCAGGGCCTCGTCGCCCCGACGGCGGATCTGCCAGCCGTGTGAGGTTCCGCAGGGGGCGGCGGCGGCGGCAAACAATCGCACATGCTCGTCGTCCCATTTGGCAGGTACGCACACCTGCATGTCGAGAACGCCTTGGTACACCACACTTGCCTCGTGTGTAATCTCCGTCATTTAGACTCCTCCAATGGCACAAAGCCGTCTTTGGTAAATTTCCCCACAAGGTTCCACTTGCCGATCTGGTGCCAGTCCTCGTCGTAGACGGGGATGCTTTTCATCTGCGGGTCCTGACGATGAAAATACTCAAAGACCGTAGCACAAAGCACTGGCCGGGCCTCCTCGGGGCACTCGTCGAACCGCCGGTTAAGGCGGATTTCCTCGGCGGTAGCCGACTCCAAAAACTCGCCGTCGGTGCACAGCCACCAGACCAGCTTTCTGAGTTCTCCCAGATACCACGCCTCGATCTCGTCCAGCCGCTGCTGCTCCTGCCACTCGGGGTCTGGCACCGTCTCAGGCGCCGGGGGATTTCCCGCGCAGCCGAGGACCACGGCCATCAGTGTAAATCGAAAGAGGTGTTTCATTTCGCCCTCCGCTTGAGTTTCTCACGCCACTGCCTGAGCCACTCTGTGATCGCCTCCTGCGCTTCCTCGTCTCGGCGAGTGCCCGTATGGAGATTTCTCCTGGCGAGTGGTTCTCGTCCAGAAATCTCGTCAGCGACAGCCGCACCCGGCTCCAGTTACCTGCGTCTGCATGCCGCCGCCTTCCCGCCGGCCAGTGTCCGCGGCCGTCTGCGCGTGTAGATTTCATTTTTACCTCCTACGGATTTCTGACTCCACTACCATCACCCGGTTTTCGAGTTTGCGAAATCTTCTCGGCAAGTCCTGGGTCCTGTCGCGATGGTCTCGCTTGTTAACAGTGTGTTCTAGCATATCGAGGCGTTCGGAGAGTTCGTCAATTTCCCGGGCCAGCGTTCGCAGTGTTGCCAGCAACTCCTGGTTGGCCGTTTCCCAGATTAGATGACCTGTCTTCGGCCACTGGCTCTCCAGGTCGAGTACCGCCTCCTCCATTTTCAGCATTTCGGTTCCTTTCGGGGCACCATCGCCCGAATTTCTATCATCCCGCTGTTGGCCAAGTTTTGCTGCAAGAAAAGTGGTAGCCAGGGGTTGTCCTTGGGAGTCTTGACCTCCCACAGCCCCATTAGCTCGCCCAGCCCCACCAGGCGCAGGGCGCTGCCAAACCAGTCCTCCTCGTCGCCCAGCCAGGAGGCCAGTTTTAGCCAGCCGTGCCACTGGCCGTCGAGCGGGTCGAACTTGAAAAACCTCGGCGGGTGGGCCTGTACATGTTCGCGGAGTTTCTCGGCGATGGGCATCCCCGTTGGGGCCACGTGGCAGATTACCAAGTCCACCGCGCCGATAATATCCTCGTCGATCTGGGTGTGCCCCCAGACGTAGCGCACAAGTTCTGATTGCATGGCAGTTTTCTCTTACTCAACGAGAATCTCGTAAATTGCTAGGTCGTCTTGCCGCACAGGCAATGACTCCAGGTCGTTTATTTTCTGGTAATCGTTGTGTCGCACGCCCGTTCTGGCAGCGTACCCGACAAGAACTTTCTCCAGTCACGCTGCTCTACCGAGTAGCTCCGACAGCGACAGACTGGAGTAATCTTCCTGTAACGTCATCTGTCCGCCTCTCCAGTTTCCGGATGCCCCAGGTGAAAGTCGTCCGCACCACAGAAATTCGGCAGCTGCCGGTTGCGGATCTTGCGGCAGAACTCGAAATACTCCACCGGCTCAGTCATTCTACTGCTACCGTTGTAGATCGGGTAGACCTTGCCGTCCAGTACCCAGTAGGAGATCCCCTCCTCGCCGTCGCGGCCGATAAACCGTCCGCTAGCGCGGACCATGCTCCTGAGGTCCTCTTCGCGGGCGGGGCTGTAGTAGTAAGTCACGCGAGACACATACTTCTTTACGTTCACTGCGGTTCCTCCTCGATCTTGGGGACGGTGTTGCTGTCGATCAGTGCCAGTTTCCACCAGCGGTAGATGGCCGCCGCGCGGACCAGGGCCGTGCCGTCGCCGCGGTGCTCCACCGCGAAGCGGATCTGGT
>Ga0180432_10000706_pt1 | contig 54487 bp, 37 predicted proteins | sample SS_ome_10_FD_132414 | JGI IMG/M metagenome (GOLD analysis project Ga0180432, IMG submission 132414) | Hypersaline lake sediment archaeal communities from the Salton Sea, California, USA - SS_1_MS_2 metaG | ecosystem: Environmental > Aquatic > Non-marine Saline and Alkaline > Hypersaline >... | reverse complement strand
CCTGGATTAGAGAGCCATGTTCCATGGCTGACAGCCCCGTCAGAGGGGTAAGTGAGAAGCTCCACATCTGCCAGTCCTGCCTCTTTCAGGTGAGACATGACATAGTGTACCGCTTTCTCATATTGGGTTTTTTCATAGGCCCCATCCGTCCTGTTGAACTGAGAAATGCCGGTAACATATTCTTTTGCTCGTATTCCTGAAATTTCATCCAGGAATTGCCGGATGACCTTTTGATCGAGAAGCCGTATATCGGTTTGGGGAAATGCTGGAAACGCAAGGAATACGATCAATAAGAATATGAAAGCTTTATTTATCCGCATCAATTATCTCCTCTCAACGTATACCATTGACCGAAGCATTCTGTATTATACTGAACTGAATGAGATAAAAGAAGAATGGTCATAATACTGTTTTTCACATAAGGCATTTGGTATGATGGCTAAGCCATGGAGGGATTATGAAAAAATTCAACGAAGGACCAAACACGGACCGCCGTCAATTTCTCCGCTTGATCATGCCGACAGGAGCTTTGTGTTGTCTGGGGAGTAGAGGATTGATGTGCTCTAAGAAAATTGACGAAGAGAATACCCAAAAAATCAATGCTGAAATGCACAAAAGTTTCTATGTAGGGTCGGAACATTCGGCAGCTGCGATCATATACTTTGCGTTCAAGAAACTCATTGACAGGTATGAAGATGAAGGACGCACCCTTGCCAAGGAAATCACCTATTGTCCCTTGAACGATGGCTTTAAGCAGATCGGTCCTGCAGCAGAAAAGATCGGAGATATTTACTGCAATGATGTGGATATAGCTGTCTGGAAGTATTTTAATCCCGATTGGAAAGTCGAAAGGGAAAAAAGGTTTACAGAGCACAGTGTTTGCCGGCTAGCTTGGCGGAAAATATAAGAGGCTCAAGGAAAATCGCCCGATTTCAGTAATCAACACGTTAGAAATAAATTCATGGTAAGGAGCAACCGCGTGATAAAGAAAAATTATAAACGAATTCTCATTTTTATGAGTTTTGTACTGGTTTTTATTATGTTATTGCTGGTAGTGGTCCCAACCGCAACGGAAAATATAAAAAAGTTCGACCTGATTGTCCGGACCGAGATATCCATTAATGCTCCGGCGTCTGCGGTATGGCCCTATCTGTTCAACGTGAAAAAGTGGAAGACAAGCATCGCCAAGCTGGAAAGAGTCGCCGGTGACCCGAACAAAGTAGGAGAAACTCTCCGGGTAACGCCAAAAGGTACCGTAGAAGACCAGGGCTACTACATCAAATACGTGCGTGTGGTGGAAAACAGGCAACTTGTGATTAAAATTTTTAACATTCCCGATGACGGAGTTGTCGGCTACTCGGATTTCAGCCTTTTCGAATCGAATGGAAAGACCCATCTGATCTATGATGTGTATGCGGAATACAGTTTGCCAGCGATGACGGATGAAGAAGTGAAGACATTTGGCCAACAGGTCTATGAGGGAACGAAAAATAAGCTCGAAATCGAAAACCATAGGCTCAAGGAGCTCGTGGAAGCTCGGAATTGATAACAGGTGGTATGTCCAGTATGTGTTGAGGACTGACAGACATCAGTCTTCAAATCAAAGGCTCAGCAAAAAAAAATTCTTCACAAGTGCAATGCCCTCAAATTTCTTGTTGACAAAGAAAATATTTTGCCTATATTTTACTATAGTAGTATATAGTTTACGATAATTAAAATTATTGATCAGTAAATATGGGGAACCAACAAAACACCAATCCTGGCTCTTATTTTTCGACAACAATCGCCAAGGGCCTTAACATCCTCAACCTCTTCGATGCAGACCGAAGGCAACTCACACTCAAAGAAGTTGCTTTAGAGCTCGGGATCGATAGGACATCGGCCTACCGGTATGTCAACACATTGGTACAACTGGGCTACATATGGAAAGATCCAAAAACAAAGATGCTGAGATTAGGCCCAATGGCCCTCACTATGAGCAACACTATCGCATTGAGCTCGGATATTCTCCAGACAATCAAGCCCATCCTGGAGAGAACGCTTGAACTCTACAAAGGGAGCATTGATTGTGGTTTTTTGGAAGGAGACGTGATCCATCGCGTCTTTCAAAAGGGGCACAAGGAAATATTGATGCGGAATGTTCCCTACATAGAAAAAGCGCTTCATTGCAGCGCACTGGGCAAAGTCGTGCTTGCTCATCTTCCCGAAAAAAAGATGTTGTCCATTGTGAGGGGTCTTGATTTTACCCCAAAAACAGAACATTCCATAAAGGACAAGAACGCTTTATTCAAAGACCTCGAAATCACGCGAAAAAGAGGGTATGCCATCAACAACGAGGAGTACATAATCGGGGCTATCTCTATCGCCGCGCCATTCATCAACATAGAGACACAACATGCCTACGGCGCCGTCTCACTGGGATTCACCTCAGTCGCCCATAAAGTGAGTGATATCGAACGTGATTATGCCGGCATTGCCAAGAACCTGGCCAAAGAGATTTCCAAAATCATTCCCATAAGGTGACCGATAGAGCAATGAAACGATCAAACGCAATACGTTTTGGCACGAAACTCGAAATCTTCCTTACAACGCGTTTTTCCTCGATAGCAGAGGAAATTGACATAGATAGTGACAAAATTTTATATATGTAAAGAAGGTACGCATGAACAAGGCTTCAAGAATTCTTCTCATTCTTGTGATGGCAGCCGGAATGATGTCTTTATCCCTGGCACAGGTCAGACAAACCGGTGTCATTAACGGCACGGTCACGGATGGTGACGGCGCATTTCTTCCCGGCGTATCGGTAAGCTTAAAATCTCCAGCACTTATTGCTCCAGAGATGACAACCGTGACCAATGAAAACGGATTCTACCGATTTCCAGCGCTTCCGCCTGGCACCTATGAGATCATCTACGAATTGGATGGATTCAACACTCTCATTCGCAAAGGCATTGATATCCGCGTGGGGCAGACTTCGACAATCGATATCACCCTTGAGATCAAATCCCTCGAAGAAACAATCACGGTCGTCGGAGAAGCGCCGACCATTGACAGGCAATCCACAACCGGTGCTACCAATCTGGACAAAGTCCTCATTGCCTCAGTTCCCTCGGAAAGGGATTTGGGAAGTTATTTTGCCCTAACGCCAGGGGTGACAAACGAACCCACGGCACCGGGAGAAACCCAGAACTGGGGGCATTCAGCCCACGGAACCTCGGTCAGAGACAATTCCTACAATCTGGACGGCGTTAATCTGGCTGATGCTCTCGTCGGAACCCAGAATGTCGAGTTCGGCATGGATGTTATGGAGGAGCTATCCGTCGAGACGGGTGGTCTGCCAGCCGAGTACGGCGATGCCAAGGGGGCTGTGATCAATGTGGTCACCAAATCTGGGGGAAATGAATTCTCCGGTACGGCCAGCATCTACTACAAATCCAATGGACTGCAGTCGACAAACACTGAGGGAACTGCTCTCGAGGGCGAAGAGAGCGGCTTCAACAACAACTGGGAACCCAGTGTTTCTCTCGGCGGCCCTTTCATCAAAGACAAGCTGTGGTTCTTTGCCAATTTTTCCTACCAGAGACTTGAATTGATAGCACCACCGGGATTTCCGTTCGGGAGTACTGAAGATATTGAGTACATCATAAAAAGAAACAGCTACTTCCCCTATATCAAACTCAGTTTCCAGCCAACTCAATCCGACAGGTTCACGGCATCCTACAACTATTCGAGTATCGTGACCCCCGAAGAAGGGGCCGATGCATTCAAAATCGTGGATACGCTGTGGAGGAGGGAGCGGTACACCCATGTCTTTCATGCCCAATGGACGCATTTTTTCAGCCAATCCTTCTTCATGAATCTCAAGGCGGCCTACAGCCATGCTGACCACAACCTCAAGCCCAACACCACAGATGTCCTGTGGATCGATTTTGCGACAGGGGCATGGTCGGGTGGAGTCAGCTTCAACCAGCTTTTTCACTATCCCCGCCTGCAAATCAACGCGGATGCGACTTATTTTGTCGACAACATGGCCGGATCGCATGAGTTCAAGTTCGGCGGAGAAATCACTTCGGTGAACGGCCGCGAAACAGATGAAATCTTTTCCAACGAATACGGCTATTATTTCGGATACAAATTCTTCGGTCTTCCGTATTTCGCTATTTTTTCGGAATCGATCGAGCAGAAGTGGAGCATGCGGAATTACTTTGCCTTCATCCAGGATTCCTGGGCCCTATCGGATAGGCTGGTCTTCAACCTGGGGCTGCGGCTTTCCCACCAAAGGGGAACCGTCCCCAAACAGAACGAAGACGCCGCAGACAGGGAATTTTTTGGTATCCCTTTTTCCCAGGCTGTTACCGAAGCCTTTACACCCATCAAATGGACCACACTCTCCCCGCGATTGGGGGTTGTCTATGACATCACCGGCGATGGAAAGACTCTGTTTAAAGCGAGTTACTCCCGTTACACACAGGCCAATATTTTTGTGAATTTCATGTTCACCAACCCGAACAAGCCTTTTAGCTATGTGCAACTTCTCTTCCCTGATGGAAGCCCTATGCCAGGGGCTTACATCAGCGTTAGCTTTCCTCAGGCGGCCAAAGTCGGCTATAAGAGCTACGATGCCGAAGCGCCATATTTAGATGAGCTGATAATCGGAGTTGAACGAGAATTCCTGCCGAACTGGTCCATTGGGGCTCGTTACATCAAAAAATGGGATAGGAATTTGATCGACGATATCGACGCCAACTCTCTGGATGCCGATGCGTTGATGGATGAAGGCAAGCTGGTCTGGTCAAACTGGCAGGAAGTAACGTTTGCAGATCCGTATGACGGAAGCCGGAAAACCGTTTACAACCAGATCAATGCTTTTCTTCAGCCCGATCTCTATCTCGTCAATCCGCCTGATGCCAACAGGGACTATGATGGCATCGAGGTCAAGCTCAGCAAGCGCTATGCGGATGGCTGGATGATTTTTGCGTCATATGTCTGGTCGAATTCGAGGGGTCTTATCGGGACGGATTTCTCAGCTTCCCAACCCACCAACATGGCCACACTCTGGGATAATCCGAACAGGCACATCAATGCCATCGGACGTTTTCCGTTGGAGCGGCGCCACCAGTTTCAACTATACGGTTTTGTGGAGGCACCATTGGGAATCAATCTCGGCGGAACATTCAGGATAGCATCCGGACAGAGATACACCCGGGTTTTCAATACAGTCAACGCGGGTATTGTCCTCAATCAGGCCTCGGAAACAATCCGGATGGAAGAGAAAGGATCCCGCGGATATCCCACGCTGTGGACGCTCGATCTCAGAGCGGAAAAGGCCTTCGATCTTGGCGGGACAGCAAGCTTCAAGATATTTGTCGATGGGTTCAACATCCTCAACAACAATGCTGTCATTTCGGCACAGACAGAATTTGGCAATGCCGTGATTCCGTTCGAACAGGCGTTGATGCTTCAGGCCCCCCGAATATTCCGTCTAGGAGTCAAGATCGAATTCTGAGTGCATTAGAAATTGGAGCTCAATAGAAGAAATAAAGAAAGAACAACACTGTGATGGAAAGAGACGCTGAAGCGTCTCCTTTTCAAGCTGATTCCCTGGCTCAATCCAGGGCAGTTGACTTTGAGTTTACTGGAATATCAACGGCTGTTTTGTGAGTTAAATATATATCTTCAAATACATCGAGGAGGAGAGATGATTCGATCCAAAACACGGCTATTAATTATTCTAACGGTAATCGTGTTTGTTTGGCCGCTTAACGGCTTTTCTGACAAAGATTCAGCAATAACACCGGAGGAGATGTATATCCGTTACCTGGATACAGCTCTGTCGGGCAAAGTCATGACGCTCATCAAGGGCGGAATCATGATGAAGGCCAACTGGATGGCGGATGGGCACAGTTTTTGGTATGCCGAAGGCGCGCCCGAGAATACAGTCGTCTACAAATTTGATCCCGCGAAAAAGTCAAAAAAGCCGCTTTTTGATACGGCCCGGATGAGAAAAGCACTCGCAGAAAAATTGGGCGAGAACCCGCCGCATCAAGGACTCCCTTTTTCCCAATTTGAGTTCTTGGACGCAGAACAAAAAGTCAAGTTTGTGGCGGGGGAAAAACAATTTATCTGTGACCTCAACACATACGTGCTCGAAGAAACCCCTCCCCTTTCCGCTGAGGAAAAGAAAAAGAAAAAAAGGATGATGCCGAAATCCTTCAAGTTCATCCTGGGAAATATGACGCAGGAATTGCTCTCACCCAACAAAAATTGGTTTGCCGGAATCAAGAACAACAACCTCTATCTTCGATCCACCGCAGACGATAGCATCACCATGCTGACCGATGACGGAGTTGAAAATTACGGCTGGGATATGTGGAATGCTTCGCCGGCCTGGTCACCTGATAGCACAAAACTGGCTGTCACGAAAGTGGATGCGAGAAAAATGGACTCCATGCCGCTTGTCAACTGGCTTGATGATGATGAAAAAGTCATCCAGCAGCCATGGTCCAGAGCCGGACGGCCCCTGTGGAATACGGAATTCTATGTCGTAAACACCACCAGCAAGGAACGCTCACGTATCAATACCGGTGATTTAACCGACAAATTTATCTCGATTGTGTGCTGGCTCCCTGATGGGAGCGAGATCATCTTCTTCCGTCTCGACCGGGAATTCAAAAAATTGGAACTTCTGGCGGCTGATCCGAAAACCGGAGAGACACGCCTCATCCTGACAGAAACACAAGAAACGCAACTCAATTACAACGCCTTCGGAAAGATGCCTCTCCCTCTCTTGGAGAAAGGCAACAAATTCATCTGGCAGTCAGAGAGAGACGGATGGAATCACCTCTATCTCTATGACATCCAGGGTAACCTGCTTCAGAAGCTGACCGAAGGGACAAACCCCGTTGTCGAGATAAAGGACGTGGATGAGGCAAACGGCTGGGTATACTATGTAGCGCTCGGCGAAGATGATTATCCCTACGCCAAAAACCTATACAGGGTGAAACTCGATGGAAAAAGGATGAAAAAGCTTACAGTAGGAAAAGGAGAAAGGCTTGTTCATATTTCACCTTCGAAAAAATACTTCATCGATTCCCATTCAACAGTATCGAGCATCCCTCAGACCGATCTGAGGAAAGTGGATGGATCTCTGATCCAAACCATAAGCGTAGCGAACATCGATGCCCTCAAAGACCACCTGCATTGGAGTCCTCCGGAGGAATTCAGGGTCAAAGCCGCAGATGGAACTACCGACCTCTATGGCGTGATCTTCAAGCCTTATAATTTTGATCCAAATAAGACATACCCTGTTGTCGATTACATCTACAACGGTCCCCACTCGACGTTTTTTCCGCTCAGCATGCCCTATGCGCTCTCAAGTCCGGAAGTGGCGCTGTGCCATCTAAGCTTTGTCACCCTGCTATTCGAAGGCCGTGGGACTGCCGGTCGAGGAAAAGCGTTTCAGGATGTCACCTACGGCAAAATGGGCCAGGCAGAGATCGAAGATCATGTGGCTGTCATCAAACAACTGGCGAAAGATCGTCCTTACATGGATCTGGACCGTGTGGGCATCTATGGCATCTCCTATGGCGGTTATTTGACGCTTCGGGCCATGCTTCTCAAGCCCGATTTTTTCAAAGTGGGTGTGGCCAGCGCACCCCTTGCCGATTTGGGCCACGCCATGGCCTATACAGAGCATTACATGGGGCTGCCCCAGAACAACAAAAAAGGCTATGAGGAGGGATCGTGTCTTCCTCTGGCTGGAAACCTTAAGGGCAAGCTTCTCATGATCCATGCCACGAAGGATGTGAACGCTCCCTTCTCGGGCACGATAAAGATGGCCGAGGCATTTATCAAGGCCGGCAAGCGGTTCGACATGATGATTCTTCCCGATCAACCCCATGTTCCCTTCGGCGACAAAGGCAAATACTGGCTGCACCTGAAACACCGCTACTTCCAGGAGCACTTGCTTGGCGTAAACAATGTGGTTTCGTTGTGGGAAGAGAAAATAATCGAGGGAAAGAACGAATTTCTAGCGCAATTCGCAGGCGACTACGAAGTTCAGGGCTTCACCGTACCCGTAAAATTCAAGGATGCCGATACTTTAATTCTCAATGTTCCCGGCCAGGGTGAATTTGAGCTGATTCATGAGAAGGATACAACCTTCTCGATCAAGGCCTCCCCTATTCCAGGACTGCGTGTGGTTTTCACCAAAGATGAGTCAGGAGAGGTGATAGAATTGCGGCTCATCCAGCCCACCGGTGACGAGACAGTGATGAAAAGAAAATAGGCAGAACCCGCTTCAATTTGGCCTGCGTATCACCATGCCCGTTTTTTCCCCGGTATGTGCTTTGTCTTTGTAGGCCACGGTTCCATTGATAAATACATACTGAATTCCATCAGGAGGAGTGTTGGGGGAAAAGTAATCCCCGCTCATGCCTATGCTTGCCAAATCGAAAACGACCAGGTCCGCGTATGCTCCGGCACGAATAACGCCTCTGTCCTTTAGCCCCAGCACCTCCTGTGCGGCAACATACGAAGCCTTTTTGACGGCTTCCTCCAAGCTGAGCACGGTTTTTTCTTTGACAAAAAGGTTGATGAAATAGGGAAAGAGTCCGTAACTGATGGGAGAAGTGCCGTAAAACACACCGGAATCCTGTTCAGAGAGAACGGCAGGCAGGGCAACACAGTCGATGCAAGGCATCCCCGCCGGATGTTTGAGAAACACAGGGAGGGCGCCGGGGAATTCCCGCTTGTCCAGTATCAAAGCCCAAGTGGCATCCGGATCTGAATGCAAGATATCGAACAAGGCTTCGATGGATTCGTAATAGACGGCATCGATGATGCTGTCAGGCCTTCTCATCCGCGCGATCTCTCCCAGCGTTTTTCCTTCATACTCCTCAATATCACAGGTCAAAATCCTGTAGCAATCGATCCAGTAGGGATCGGTCAAAGGATGAAGCATCCCGAATTTCAACCTTCCGGAATTGATGACATCTCTTACTTTATTACGGAATACCCGTGATTTCAGGCCTTCGACGAAATCTGCTTTTTCTATGGTTTTCAACCAATCGGGCAGCGCAAGCTGCGGATTAAAAAAGGAAGAAATCACAGGCTCCTGAGCCCCGACACTGAAGGAACAGGCGATAACATTGAAGTGAACCTTGAGACCTTCCTGCCTGGGCTTATCGATGATTTCAGCGAGAGTCGCCTGGGCAACCGCCTCCTGCAGAGATACCGGATGAGGCTGTGGGATTTTATAGGCAGGCGTGAAATGGGCGATCAGCAGAGGAATATTATTGGCCTTTTTGCTTATTTCTATTGCTTCCAGGAGGCCATGATACCTGCCTGCAATGATTTCCCCGATGGCCGCATGAAACAAACCATAGCCGTACTCCTGCGGATTTTGCGCCCACCACTGATTTTGATGATGACGGGTATGGGGCGAATACAGCCCGCCATACTTTTGTGCGACCTTGGCCAATTCGACAATTTCTTCGACTCGGGCATACTCACCCGGACTTGGATCGAAGAAAGAGGAAAGCCCGAAAGCACCACTCGCCATCGCTTCTTCGACATGATCTTTCATTTCTTCGATTTCTGTTGCCGTCGCAGGCCTCTTAAAGTCATCTCCCATGACCGCACTTCTTATGGCGTTGTGACCCACCAAGGGGATGTAGTTGACCGAAAGACCGGATTCTTCAACCACAGATAAGAATTCCCCGAAACGTGTCCATTTCCCCGCGGGATTATCGCCGGTGGCATTAGCCTTATCTCCAGTGCCGGCCCTGGGCGCCGGACAGAGACCGCAATTCCCCCCGACAAATGTCGTGACTCCCTGCATCACCAGATTTTCCGCAAGTGGATACTTTAGAATGCTTAAATCTGCATGGGAATGGGTGTCGATAAAACCCGGGCAAGTCACCAGATCTGTGCCGTCGATGATGATATCCGCTTCCCCCCTCACTCTTCCTACAGCCGCAATATTCTTCTGTTTTATACCCACATCTCCTTTAAATCTTGGATTTCCTGTTCCATCGACAATCGTTGTGTTCTTGATGATCAGATCAAAGTGTTCCTTCGACGAGGAGCAGGAAATGTAGAGAAATACCGCGCAAAAGCATATCCAGCTAAAAATAAAAATCTTTTTTTGTGTCATTTTCAATCTCCTCGTTCAATAGAGTCTATTCAACGCTACTCAATAATCCTTGCCGGTCGCTAGGGTAAGAATCTTCAACCTATGACCGAGACAGTCATTGAGTGATTCTAATGATGGCCGATTTACAGGGGGAATCTTCCTTGAAAAGAAAACCCCCGCCTTCTTTATCTGTTCTATTTATCCTCTTTTTTATGCTGTTCGAACCAGGAGATGATGTGGAGCATCTTGGAAAGGTGCTGGCTGGGCCGATTTCTTATGCCGTGGCTGGCATTCGGAAAACGGACCAGCACCGTCTCGATATCCTGCAATTTCAAGGCCATGTAGTACTGTTCCGACTCCATGATGGGGCAACGCCAATCTTCTTCACCGCACATGACCATAGTCGGAGTCTTGACATTACCAGCCAACGAGATGGGTGAGCGCTTCATGTAGTGCTCGGCATGATCCCACGGCATTCCGGGCGCCTCCCATTTGACGGCCATGAAGGCGATGTCAGAGGTCAGTGCCGTGCTGTACCAGTTGACAACCGGATAAAGAGTGGCCGCGGCTCGGAATCGGTTCGTTTGGCCGATAGTCCAACAGGAGAGTATCCCGCCGCCGCTTCCGCCGGTGATGAACAGGTTATCTTTATCGATATAGTCTTTCTCGATCATAGCATCCACACCAGACATCAGATCGTAATAGTCATTTCCCGGATAATCGTGATGGATGAGGTTGGCGAATTCATAGCCATAACCGGTGCTGCCGCGGGGATTGGTGTAGAGGACCACATACCCGGCAGAAGCCAGAAGCTGTTTTTCAATGCTGAAATATTCACCATAGGAGGCCCAGGGACCGCCATGGATCTCGAGAATGAGGGGATATTTTTTGGACACATCAAAGTGAGGGGGTTTCATGATCCAACCTTGGATTTTTCGCCCATCAAAGGAGGATTTGTACCAAATTGGCTCTACGGATGCGAGTGTTTTGTGTCCGAAAATGTCCTTATTCACGGAAGTGATCAGGCGGATTTTCGAATTTTTTGCCGAAAGCACAGCAATATCGCTGGCATGGCCGGGTTCGGAGTAAGTAAAGGCCAGGTTACCGCTTTTCGAAACAGCATAGGCTCCCGAACCTCCATAGGCCACTCTGCCGTCCCCCAAAGTATCGGTTAGCTCTGTGATCTGGCCATCCAGAGTCATATGGCCCAATCGTGTCCGGCCTGTGTCGTCATAAATGAAGTAGAGCCCTTTCCCGTCACCTGCCCATTTGATACGGCTGACGCTCCGGTCAAAATTTTTGGTGATGCATTTCGGATTGCTGCCATCTCTATTCATGATGTAGAGGCGGGTCGTCTGATACTCCATGTATTGTTCATCATAGCCTGTGTATGCAATAGAATCGCCATCCGGAGATATTCCAGCGATATTGTCTGGACCATGCCTTTTTGTGAGGGCCTTCATTTTGCCATCAGCGACAGAAAACTCATAAATTTCCGTGTCCATCATTTCCAAATCGGCTTCATCCCTCCGGTTGGCGGATAAGAGAATAGATTGGCTGTCAGGAGTCCAAACGATGCCGCCTCCGAACATGGGCATAGGATGATTATAATCACCGTGGGATAGCTGTCTTGGCGTTCCCCCCTCGGATGGCACGACAAACAGGTGCATGTGAGCCATACTGATCTTGTAGCCGACACCGTCAAAACGATAGACAATCTTATCGATGATTTTCGGAGAGGGTGCCCATTTGGCACCAGGCGGGGCGGGCGGCATCTGAGCGATTGTCCGGGGCAGGACAGGAACAGGTGCTGAAAAAGCAATCCATTTGGAATCCGGAGACCAGGTTATACTGGAAGGAGGAAAAAGCAGATTCGTTAAAACAACCGTCTCTCCCGTATCCATCCAACGCTTATAGATTTGCGGTTTTTTGTTTTTATCCGAAATATAGATAATCTGCTGACCATCAGGGGACCATCTCGGGGAGTTGTCATGAAAAAGACCGCTTGTGAGCGGACGGTTATCGGTCCCGTCAAAATCGACAATCCACAAGTTGGAATAAAACTGATCAGTTGTAGCGTCCATGAAATTCCGGACATAGATGATCTTTGAGCCATCGGGTGATATCTGCGGATCCGACACCCATTCGAAGTCAAAATAATCATGGGCCGTATAAATCTTCGAAAGATCTTGGGCCATCGAAAAGCTGATGGACAAAACGACAATGGAACAGAATATTATGTGTTTTTTGAATGGAAACCCTCTCATAGTGCACCTCCCTCCCAATAAAACTTGCAAAGCTAAGCTTATTAGAGTCTAAATTTTATAAATCTAGAGTTGCGATGTAAAGATATTTTCAGGCACCATCAAACTCGTACTTTTAAAGAAGCACGAAGATTCATATTATTTTGATTTCCATCAGATTAAATGCCTTTTTCACGAGTTGTCAAACCCGTGAGCCACGAATAGAGGTAATTTGTGGCCAACCGTGAAATGACGAGATATCTTCGATCCAACAATGAAGCAGGATAAACTCCAAAGAAGAGAATTCCGTATCTTATATTGATCGCCCATACAGCCTGTGATATATATGCAGAGACAGAACTGTCGACGAAAATCGACTTTGCCGGGGAAACAGCATCATGACGATGTCATACGGAATCCAGCTTTAATAAGTACTGCGCTTATGTTTACACAATAATCTTTATGCTCTATGATAGTATCAATCTGAATCAAAAGGATAAGCAAAACTCTATTTTCCAGAAAGGAGTGATTATGAAGAAAGCTATACATATCGGTCTCTCGCTCTGCGTTGTATTTGTCTTGATCCCGGGAATCTTTCATGGGCAAGACAATTCAACTGCGCCGGAAGAGATTGTCGAAGGACCGTCTGATCCGGCTGAACTGGAAGCTTTCGTGGACGGAATCATGTATGCCCACATGGAAGCCAACCACATCGCCGGGGCAACTTTTTCCTATGTCAAAGACGGGGACATATTCTTTGCCAAAGGATACGGATATGCGGACGTGGAAAAGAGAAAGCCGGTCAAGGCCGAGGAAACGATGTTCAGGCCGGGATCTGTCTCAAAACTCTTCACCTGGACGGCGGTCATGCAGCTCTATGAACAAGGCAAGCTTGACCTGGATGCTGATGTCAACACCTACCTCAAAGATTTCAAGATTCCCGACAAATTCGGAAAACCGATAACCCTCAAACATTTGATGACACACACGCCGGGATTCGAGGAGATGATCAGCGATATGGCCGTTATGGAAGCAAAAGACCTCTGGCCCTTGAAAAAATATGTCTCGACAAATATGCCTGACAGAGTTCTTCCCCCGGGACAACTTACCGCCTATTCAAACTATGGGACAGCTTTATCAGGCTATATTGTGCAAGTCGTCTCGGGCATGTCTTTTGAAGAGTATATCGAAAAAAACATCTTTGAGCCGCTCGACATGAACATCAGTACTTTCAGACAGCCCGTACCTCCGCATCTGAAAGACTATATGTCAACCGGATACACCTTCAAAAACGGTGTTTTCAATGCAGAAATATTCGAACTCATCAACGGAATGGCCCCGGCAGGCGCTCTGAGTTCCTGCGCCACGGACATGGCCAATTTCATGATCGCCCATCTTCAGTACGGACAATTCGGCGAAAACAGAATCCTGGAAGAAGAGACGGCCAAGCTCATGCAGTCGCTTCTTTTCACCAATCATCCAAAAGTCAGCGGGAATGCCTATGGTTTTTGGGAAGTCTATGCGAACGATCTGCGCACCGTCGGGCACGGGGGGGATACCATATGGTTCCACACACTTCTTGTCTTGATTCCCGAAAAAAACGAGGGGTTTTTTGTTTCCTACAACAGTGTTGGAGGCGGAGGATCGCCACGAATGGACCTGACTTATGCCCTCATTGACCGCTATTATCCAGCCGACATGTCCGAACCGAAAGCGACCTCTGATTCACAGGAACGTATTCAGCAATGTTTAGGCAATTACCGGCCTACGCGTGTGATCCACACAACCTGGGCGAAGCTCATGGCACTGATGATGAACTACAAGGTTACGACCACAAAAGAAGGGAATATTTTCGCAGCCAATAAACAATGGATCGAAGTGGAACCCTATGTCTTCGAGGAGATAAGCGGTAGAGATAAAATTGTATTTAAGGCCAACGAAAAGGGGAAAATCACAACCATGCTGCTCGATTCAGTGCCCTATTTCGCCTTCGTTAAAGTACCATGGTACCAAACTCCTGACTTCTCGTATATTTTATTGGCCATATGTGGAATTCTGTTTCTGTCGTCGCTGCGATGGCCTCTGAGCGCCATCCTTAGAAAACTATGCAAGTGCAAAACTGAAGCGGTTCAACCTCCCAAGACTGCCCGATGGATCGCAGGCACGATGAGTGTGTTGTACCTGATATTTGTGGCTGGGCTCTTCATGTCAATCCAGGATGAGATGGCCCTCATGTTCGGCATTCCCCTTCAGGTAAAAATCCTCCTTGCCTTACCTCTGTTGTGTGCCCTGCTCACCCTGTTCGCCATCATCTTCATGGTCATCGCTTGGGGGAAAAAGTATTGGACATGGTGCGCCAGACTTCACTATACGCTTGTCGTGCTAGCATCTCTTGCAACTCTTTGGTTTCTCAATTACTGGAATTTGCTCGGGTACAAATTCTGATGCCGCATTCCTTAAAAAGGCTTTTTCAGCGCCGAAAACGTACGTTTAAGATCAAAATTCGGCTTTAAAATAGGATTAACTTATTTATTTTCAATATTATGGCTAAGCCAAACTACAATAATGGAGGAAAAATGAAAAAATTGTTGATTTTGGTGTTGGTGTTGGGACTTGTGCCCCTGGCCTTCCAGGGACAAGATGTGACCCCCGAAATGCAGGACACACATGGCAAGTCTGCCGAAGCGGAGGTCGCGAAACTGGAGGCCTTTATCGACGGGATCATGTACGCCCACATGAAGGCCAATCACATCGCCGGGGCGACTTTTTCCATGGTCAAGGACGGTGAAATCATTTTTAAGAAGGGATATGGCTACGCTGACATCGAAAAGAAGAAACCGGTTTCACCTGACACGACCATGTTCCGGCCAGGCTCTGTATCCAAGCTTTTCACCTGGACGGCTGTCATGCAGCTCTACGAACAGGGCAAACTCGACCTGGATGCCGACGTCAACACCTATCTTGAGGCTTTTAAGATCCCGGATACTTATCCCGAACCCATAACCATGAAGCACCTTTTGACCCACACGCCGGGTTTTGAAGAAGTGGGGGGCATCTGGGCGCACAAAGTTGAAGATATGGTTACCCTCGAAGAGCAGCTGAAGGTAAAGCTTCCAAAACGTGTCTTTCCTCCGGGAAGTGTGACTGCCTATTCCAACTACGGGACAGCCCTTGCCGGCTATATCGTCGAAATTCTTTCAGGGATGTCCTTTGAAGAATACGTGGAAAAGAATATCTACGAACCCCTCGGGATGAATTTCAGCACCTTCCGTCAACCTCTCCCGACTCATCTGGAAGAACATATGTCGAACGGCTATTCTTATAAAAACGGAGTGTACGAGGTTGAAGAGTTCGAGCTTGTCAACGGAATCGGGCCCGCCGGATGCATGAGCGCCTCAGCTGTGGATATGGCAAAATTCGCCATCGCTCATCTGCAAGAAGGGCAGTATAAAGACAGAAGGATTCTTGAGAAAGAAACCGCCGAACTCATGCACAGCCGCCTTCATTCTCACCATCCCAAGCTCTGGGGAAATGCCCATGGTTTCTGGGAACACGATATGAACAACTTGCGGATTATCGAACACGGCGGAGACACAATCTGGTTTCACAGTTTTTTTGTCCTGCTGCCAGAGCAGAATACGGGTTTCTTTCTATCTTATAACAGCGCCGGAGGCGGCGGAGAGAGCCGGGGACACCTTTTGCAGGCTCTGCTCGACCGGTTTCATCCCGTCCCACCCGTGGCAAAGATAACACCGCCGGCGGATTTCAAAGACCGGGCTGCGAAATACACAGGAACTTATACCATGGCCAGGTCCATTCAATCCAAATACACCAAGCTTATGCGCCTTCTGATGGTCATAAACATCGAAGCCACAGATGAAGGAACGTTGCTAGCCAAGGCCCCCATGGGAATGGGCTCTTACCAGCTGGTTGAGGTCGAGCCAGGATTGTTTCGCGAGATCGAGGGGCCGGGTCTATTCGCATTTCGTGAAGATGAGAATGGCCGTGTGACCCATGGTTTCATCGGTATGATGCCTCATTCAGCCCTGGAAAAGCTTGCCTGGTACGAATCCCCACCCTTCAGCTACTTCTTGCTTGCACTCACAATAGTCCTATTCCTCACTGCACTGCGCTGGCCGCTGAGAGCAATATTCAGCAAAATCTGCAAAACGCCCAAACAAGAAAAACCTGGATCAAAAACAGCCCGCTGGGTGGCAGGCATTATGTCTCTCTTGTATATCCTTTTTCTGATCGCTTTTCTGGCAACACACGCCAATGCCATGCAACAGATGATCTACGGCTACCCATCTGGTATCAAGACAGTGCTCATTCTTCCTTTGATCGCTCTCGTGTTTCTGATCGCATCCATCATCTTCACGTTCCTGGCATGGGTAAAGAAGTACTGGTCTGGCTGCGCCCGCGTTCATTACACGCTAATTGTTCTTGCAGGGATTGGTTTCGCCTGGTTCCTGAACCTCTGGAACCTCATCGGCTTCAAACTCTAGGCCAAAAAACGAAGACGGGCAACATTATTTCAATTAGGTTCCGCTGAATCAAATTTGCTACGATAATTAGGCTATGCTATAAACTAGCAAGCAAAAAGGAGTGCCGATGAAAAAATTTCTGGTTCTAGTACTCGTTATGGGGATTATGCCGCTGGGCTTTCAAGGACAGGAAGCGGTGCCTCAAACCGAGCAAACTCAAGAAAAGCCAGATCTCACTCAAGAGCAGATTGAACTGGAGGCTTTTATTGACGGCATTATTGACGCTCAAATGAAAGCCAATCACATTGCTGGGGTGACCTTTTGCATGGTCAAGGACGGTGAAATCATTTTTAAGAAGGGCTATGGATATTCCGACATTGAGAAAAAGAAACCCGTTTCACCCGACACGACGATGTTCCGGCCAGGCTCCGCATCCAAGCTATTCACCTGGACCGCTGTGATGCAGCTCAATGAACAGGGCAAGCTTGACTTGGATGCGGACATTAACTCCTATCTTAAAACCTTTAAAATTCCGGATACGTTTCCAGAGCCGATAACCATGAAACACCTCATGAGTCATACGCCGGGCTTTGAAGACATAAGCGGCATTTTTGCGCGCAGGATTGAGGACATAGTTCCTCTCGAGGAGCAGCTAAAAGCTAAACTTCCGGCCCGTGTTTTTCCCCCTGGGAGAGTGGCGGCCTACTCCAACTATGGGACAGCACTTGCCGGCTATATCGTCGAAATTCTTTCAGGGATGTCCTTTGAACAATACGTGGAAAAGAATATCTACGAGCCCCTTGAGATGAAATACAGCACATTTCGTCAACCTCTCCCCGCTCATTTGAAAGATCATATGTCGAAAGGATATTCCTATGTAAATGGAGAGTATGAGGTTAAAGACTTTGAGCTGTTCAACGGGGTCGGGCCTGCCGGAACCATGAGCGCATCAGCAGTGGACATGGCCAAATTTGCTATTGCACACCTTCAAAAGGGCCGATACAAGGACAGACGAATCCTCAAGGAAGAAACAGCCGAACTCATGCACAGCCGGCTCCATGCTCATCATCCCAAACTCTGGGGAAATGCCCACGGATTCTGGGAACACGACCTCAACAATTTACGGATAATCTTGCACGGTGGAACATCGCTATGGTTTCACAGCTATTTTGTCCTGCTCCCGGAACAGAACATCGGCTTCTTCGTATCTTACAACAGCGCCGGAGGACGCGGAAATCCCCGCGAACATCTTCTTCAAGCTCTCCTTGACCGATTCTACCCCGTGACTCCCGTGACAAAGATAACTCCGCCACCAGATTTTAGGGATCGAGCTAAGAAATTCACCGGTACATACGGAATAAACCGATCCATTTATTCCAAATACACCAAATTCATGCGCCTTATGTTCAGCATAAAAATCAGGGTTACTAATGAAGGGACTCTGTTGGTCCATGCACCCCAGGGTATGGATTCTCTCGAGTTGGTTGAAGTCGAACCGGGCCTTTTCCGTGAGAGAGAAGGGCCAGTTTTATTTGCATTCCGCGAAGACGAGAACGGCCGTGTCACACACGGGTTCTACGGTTCGTTCCCTCAAGGAGCGCTCGAAAAGCTTGCCTGGTATGAAACACCCTCCTTTAACTACCTTGTGCTTGCCTTTTCTTTAATTCTGTTTTTAACTGCTCTTTGCTGGCCCCTGAGAGCCCTATCCCGCAAAATATGCGGCTCTGCCGAAGAAACAAAATCCGGGTCAAAAGCAGCACGCTGGATTGCAGGCTTTATGTGTTCTGTGAATCTCATCTTTCTGATTCTGTTTCTGGCTAAACACGTAATCGACAGGACCGAGATGATATACGGCTATCCCTCTGGGATCAAAACTCTGCTTGTTTTGCCCTTAGTCGCTCTCGTGCTTTTGATAGCGTCCATCATCTTCATGTTCCTGGCATGGGTAAAGAAGTACTGGTCAGGCTGCGCTCGAATTCATTACACCCTGATCGTTCTAGCTGGCATTGTCTTCGCCTGGTTCCTGAACTTCTGGAACCTGATCGGATTCAAACTCTAATTAACTAGGGTCGGTTCTCAGTATTTTTATTAGTATCAGTAGGTTATCTCTATTTTTTGTTTTATAGCTCTTAGAGCCGTTTTTACGAGGGGTCATCTGCCTTTTAAAGGTCAAATCCCTTTTGAACTAATGAATCTTCTTCATGGGTAAAACGATATGAGATGGATGATCGCTGTTTCGCGAGACGGTGATTGTCGGGACTCCTCCATCCCTGGGGTAGCGGAGAAATGAATCTTTATCCGCTCCGGAAATGGCGATCCGAATTCGGTGTCCCTTTTTAATCAGGACTGAAGTCGCCCATAAATCAAATTTGAGCTCGGCTATTTCTCCAGGAATTAGGGGCATAGCATCAGCCCGTCTTTCAGTTCGGTGAGGGCCAAATTTTGTGTAGAGTGGTTTTTCATCGGTGATTTTGCGGACAACCGCCCGAAGCTGCCCTTCTGTAATGTACGTCACCCGTCCTTCAGGGGAAACATCCTCGAGATAGGCAAAGATAGCGCCATCCTCATGCGTTGAGGAAACATAGAGGGTCACAAGCGGATGCCCCGTTATCTCCACATCCTGTTCCATTGGTGGACTTGTATAGGTCAAAAGCTTTGTATCCTCTTCAGCTCTGTCCGGATAAACCACATCCCCGGCTCCTCCGTTCGTGAACCAGCGGTTGCGGCGTCCGGTTGTGGCTTCATAATATGCGGTGTAATCGTCTGCACCCTCACTGTTTTTTTGGGATTCTGCAGAGAGACCATTATTTGGGGCAAAATACCACTTTTTTGGGGTAAATCCCTCAGGAGGCCAGATGTCCGTGACATTCCAGCGGCCTGAACCCAGAGTGAAGTACTTAATCTGCTTTTCAACCCGGCCCGATCCTCCTTCTTTGAGGAATTTGTCGAAAAAAGCAATCAGGTCAGCAAAGCTTTCCTCCTGAGATGGCTGCACTGCTTTATCCGCGGGAGAGAAGGGATCGCTATCATTCCTCGCTCCATGGTCCCAAGGACCAATCATGACATCTTGAGGATTATTGATAGTCGCAAAACGGCCGATGGCACCATTCACGGTGGCGGCATCTGTCCATCCTACCCGAATGTACATGGCTACGCCCGACTCTTCGATTTCTGGGAGAAAATTGCAGGGGCTCCTTAGATATCCCACATTCTGGACCTCATAAGGGCCAAACGGGTCATCCCGGAATTCATACTTGAGGGCAGATTCAAAGGGGATCGTGTTTCTCTGGTGATCTTGAACAGCCGCGGCCAAAAGAGTGCCATCTGTGTCAGCGTCGACTTTTTTGACGCCTGTGACTCTCTTCTTGAGTTTTTCGCATTGTTCGTCCGTGACTCCCTGGAGGGCACAGATATCGTTCCTATCCATGTTGTGAACAGAATCTGACCAGTCCGCTAAGAAGCCCAGACACAACAAACTTCCGGGAAAAACGAGGTGACCGAAATTGTCGAAATCATTGAAGAGGGGCGCAACAGCCTTGACAGCAGGATGCTTGCTGACAGCCAGCATCTCGGCAGTGTTTCCGGCATAAGAAACTCCGTAAGCCCCTACCCTCCCGTTGGACCAGGATTGCCAGATAATCCATTCGGCGATTTCCCCGTAATCCTTCACTTCCTCCGGCATGAGTTCATAACGCCTAAAACCAAAGGAGGCGCCACTCCCCCGAGCATCCACAAGAACGAGAGCATAGCCTGCTTTATTGAACCGTTCGGCCTCGGCAAAATTGGCATCCTTTTCAACGGTGGCGTCCACAATCTCGGGCGCTCGCCAATATCGGGTGGAGCGCATAATAGCTGGTATTTTTTGTCCGGGCTCAATTCCCTCCGGCAACCAGACATCGATGGCAATCCTGACCCCATCCCGCACCGTGACATAAAGGGCTTGATTCCGGATAAGCAGGGACTGTTCAGAGTGCTCTGTTCTGCAAGAAATTAGAAACAGAAAAATGATAATAAACCCAATAACCCAAGTCTTAAAATTTTTATTGCCCTTACTTTTATTCATCAAACCCTCCTTATAATAGAGGTCGCATTTCAACATTTTACAATAGTCAACTTTAGAATTCACTCTCCCTCATTTCGACTCACGAGTTGACATCTAAATATAATTTGATGGAAAAAATGTCAAATGTTGAGACGCCCCATTCTTATTTTTTGACGACGGGGAGGATGACATGGGAGGGAAACTTTCTGGAGTGGTAGATGGTCTGGTGAGCTAACTTGTATTCAGTATCCGTGGCATAGGGATTTCCGGTGTTGGTGTTGACAACAAGCAAGCCGGCTGCGGCCGATGCGATGGAGATCCGCAGTCGGTGTCCTTTTTCGAATCGATGGCTGATCCAGGTCATGGGAATCGTATATCTGTAGACTCTGTCCGGCTTGATCAGCACTTCTTTTTCCAGACCCTTCCGAAAACGGGCTTTCATGAAGCCATCGACCAAGCGGATGGATTGGCCATCCGGATGGACATCCGTCAAGCGAACTATCCAATCTGTATCTCTCGTATCTGTTGCAGCAAAGAGAACAGCTGATACTTCTCCGGAAATGTCAAAATCTTCCGCAAAAATCTCGGAGGTGTAGACTAAGGTGTCTTCACGTTTTTCCACTTCTTGATAATCTTCAGGCGGAGAGAGCTCATTTGTCCGAATGTCCACCATGAATGGAGTAGGGTCTTGAGGGTCATAGACATATCTATCTGGCTTTGAATCACGAGGAGGCTTGGGGCTCACTGTGGCTCTATCCTCAGGTTTTAGAGCCTGCCCTGAAGAACGGAGATACCAATTCTGCTTGGTCACATTCCGAGGAGGCCAGGTATTGGCCGTCTTCCATTTATTCTCTCCCACAGTGAAATAACAGACCTTCGGATTCTTCTCAAGGCCGTTATCAATACCCTTCAGCCAGCGGTCATACCAGCGGACATAGATATAATTGATGTGTTCCAGGATGGCATCCGGGCCGAATTCAAGCTTGGCAATATCCCTGGCGCTGTTCATCCCATGGCGCCACGGGCCCAGAACGAGATACTGGTTCTCACGTTTTTTCCGCTTCATCATATCCCAGTAGAATATTGTCCCTCTCAGGACATCATCGAACCATCCGGTCAAATAAAGGACTGGCAGGTCTATGTTATCAGCAAAACGGCTTATGTCGCTCTCTTTCCAGAAATCATCCATGGTGGGATGAGCCAGCCACTCTCTCCAAAATGGGATTTCGCGCCCTATGGCTCTTTTGTCGGCATCGATCAGTGGCAGTTCACTGACCACCTCATTGAGATTCTTCTTCATGGCCGCATCAATCTCTTCGGGAGTTCCGCTCATCCAGACGCTCCAAGTGAGAATACCTGGCGTAAAACAGCCATACACGAATGGGCAATCGTTTAGAGCGGGCCCGGCCGTAACCTGGGAAACAAGCGTTTTAAGGTGGGGATTCCCTTTGTAAGCGGCATGCCACTGAACAAGTCCGACATACGATCCGCCGATCATCCCCACATTCCCATCAGACCAGGATTGGGCAGCAATCCAGTTGATTGTCTCATCGCCGTCAGCCTTTTCGTCGACCAGAGGGTGGAATTCTCCCTCCGAGTCCCCGCGCCCTCTTGTATCCTGAGCCATTACAGCATACCCTCGAGAGACATACATGAAGGCATCCCGCAGGTAATCCATGCGACCATACGGAGTCCGCTTCAAAACTGTCGGGAAGCGTCCTTCCAGAGGTGTCAATTCACTTTTTTCCGGATCAGCGGGAAGATAGATTGTAGCAGCTAAAGACACTCCATCCGACATTTTGATCATGGTCTTCTTTTCCAAGGCAGCAACTTTATAGACAGGCTTTGAGATCTGGGGATCGTTCCAGAACTTCATGGTTGTCAAGGATTCATAACCATCCTCAATCCAGACATCATCGCTGACCGGATAGGCCATTCCGAGAAGATCCATATCATCGGTCAGGATCAAATCCAGAGGCAATTCAATTTTGTGCTCCGCGAAACGTCGATACACGAACACCCGCTTTCCATTCCATACCCAGGCAGAGAAATCATTTCCAGGTGCTGTGCTTTCAACCTTTTTGCCCTTATAGAATTTCAAATCCACAAGTTCATCCTCGAGCAGAATGGATATCTTTAAAAGTTCTCTCACAGCGTGAGTATCATAATACTCTTTGATGACACCAGAATTGACCTGCAGATACTCTGGCTCCAGGATCACTATCGGATACTCCGAATTATAAATCCGTCTCATCCCGGTCTTATCGATGAAAACGAGTCTTGTCGGATATTCCCAGAGGACTTTTGTCTTGTTGTCTCCTTCAACAAGGAAGCCTCCCCTGTCTGTATAGGTCACATTCCTGGTCTGAACTGTTTCGTTCCAGGTGTGCGGATGCCGCGAAAAAACAGTGATGGACGAGGAATCCATATTCTCCTGGTATTTGATTTTTCCTGTCCAAATCCCGAATTGATACCTCGTGTAGCTCTTTTTAGACGGGACAATATCAGCCACAAGTGAGGAAATTGAAATCAAAAACAAGACAATCAAGAATACGGGCCGTGTTTTTCCGCATGACAACGAATGTACAGAATTGACCTTCAAAGTATCACCTCTTCTCATGAATGGCCTCCGGGGTTAATAAACTGGCAAAGATAACAGATCCAAACATACCTCTGATTGACTGGATACTACACCAGGGCCGATAAAATTTCAAATGGGCTTATTCTTGACAGAATAAGGGGAGTGTGATAGTTGGTTTTTAACTCATGCCGCATGAGTGAACTGACATGTCCACAAACACAGCCGGGAGGCATCACGATGGAAGCAAATAAATCAGGAAAAAGCAAACCAGCGTTTCACATACTGACGCCAGAAAATCTGAATAAGCTGCACGAATCTTCGCTCCAGATTCTCGCAAAAACAGGCGTGACAGTCGACTGCAAGGAGGCAATAAAGCTACTCGACAATGCTGGGATTGACGTCTCTGATCCCAAACACGTTAAAATCCCTATGCCATATGTGGAAAAGGCCTTGGAAACCGTTCCTGACAGTATCACTCTCTACACGCGCGAAGGAGACCCCTGCCTTTATCTTGACCTCGAGCACACCTATTTCGGGGCCATCCCCGACTGCCCGGATATTTTGGATCCCTACTCACACAACCGGCGTCCCTGTTATGTGGATGACACCGCAGCCTTGGCACGCCTTATCGACTACCTGCCTAACATCGACTGGATCTTCACGGCCGGGTGGGGCCATGGACTTCCGGGAGATCTATCGGATAAAGTATCCCTCGTCCAAGCTGTTCTCAACACATCCAAACCGGCCGGAAGTTGTGTGAATGACCTGCCCAGCCTGGAAGCTATGATCGAAATTTGCGCTGTCATTGCCGGGGGAATACAAGCCCTCAAAGAAAAGCCCTTCTTCTACTGCACGGTTGAGCCCGTAACTCCCCTTGTTCAGGGCAAAGATGCTGTCGAGAAAAGCCTCCTCTGTGCGGAGCTGGGCATCCCCAACGTGATCTATTCCATGCCCATGGCCGGAGCCACCAGCCCGGCAACATTTGCAGGAACTCTGGCCGTGTGCAATGCCGAGTTTCTGAGTCATCTGGTCATGGTCCAGCTCAAAAATCCCGGAGCGCCGGTGATTTACGGCTCCATGCCCAATGTCATGGACATGAAGACATCCATCTATCCCTACGGAGCTCCTGAACTGAACCTCCTCGTGGCCTGCCTGACAGAACTCGCCCATCACTACAAGCTGCCCATGTGGGGCACAGCCGGATGCACCGACGCCAAGGTTATAGGTGCTCAAGCTGGGATGGAGCTGATGTACGAATGCCTGATATCCATGCTCTCTGGCGCCGATTTTGTCCACGACACGGGGTTGATGGACCATGCCACCATGATCTCCCCCGAACTTATAGTTTTGATGGACGAGACAATCGCTGCAACCAAAATTCTCCTCGGCGGGATAGAAGTCAGTGACAAAACGCTGGCCCTGGATCTCGTTGATAAAGTAGGACCTGGCGGAAGTTTCATTGCCGAAGACCACACCCTCGAACACTTCCGGAGTTTTTGGGTTCCCAGCATCGCCGATCGCACTCGACTGACTCCAGATATGGTTCCGGAATCGGCCCGACACAGCGAAGATTTGTTGAATAAAAAAACAATCCATATAATGGAAACACACAAACCAAAATCATTGCCCGAGGATACGGTGCAAGAGATCCGCAGAATCGAGGAATCCTGGTTCAAAGGGATGAACCTGCCCTATGAATACCCGAAAAAATAACATGAGCTCATAGATGTTCCTCGTCAATGCCCCCTTTTTCAAAAAATATTTCCTTCCGGGTTTTGTATTTCTGGGTGTGGTAATTGCCGGAGGATACGGAACAGGACGAGAACTCGTTGAATATTTCCTCAAGTACGGCACCTTGGGCGGCATCCTCGGCATGCTGCTCTTCACCACAACCATGTGGGCGCTGATGCAAGCCGTGACCTTTGAATTTGCCCGCGTCTTTAAAGCCTACGATTACCGCACCTTTTTCAGAGCGCTTATCGGCAGATATTGGTTTATCTTTGAAATTCTGTATTTTATCGCCCTGATTTTGGTCATGGCCGTTGTCGGATCAGCCGCCGGTGCCCTTCTCCGCGACAATTTCGGGATCCCCTACCTCATCGGAGTTATCATCATGCTTGGTGCCATAGGATTTCTCACCTTCGAGGGAAGCGGTGTGATCGAGAAATTTTTCTCAGGCTGGGCGGTGATGCTCTACCTGGTCTACATTGCATTCCTCGTCATCTCGGTCATCAAGTTCGGACCTCAAATCCAGGCCAATCTTGCCATCGCCAATATCAAGCCGGGATGGGCTCTGGGCGGATTCAAATACGCTCTCTACAGCATGACTGTCGTCCCCGCAGTCCTCTTCTCCATACGCCACATCGAAACCCGGAAAGAGGCCGTCCTATCCGGCATAATTTCAGGAATCATAGGCATCTTCCCGGCCTTTTTGTTCCTCATCGCTATAACGGCCTTTTATCCGGAAATCCTGCCGGAAGAGATACCGGCTGTATTCGCCATCTCCAAAATGGGCTATTTCTCCTTTCTTGTCATCTACCAGGTTGTGCTGCTGGGAACGCTCATCCAGACCGGAACGGGATTCATCCATTCCGTCAACGAACGCATTCAATCAAGCCTGCAAGCACGGGGCAAAGAGCTGCCGCGCTGGATAAGGCCCGTGATCGCCGTGGTGCTGCTTTCCGTCGGATTCAGCCTGGCCACCTTTGGAATAATCGCACTCATCGCCAAGGGATACGGAAGCCTGAGCTGGGGCGTTTTTATCGTCTACTTTATCCCCCTGATAACGGCCGGTATCTACAAGATCGCCAAAAAGACACACAGACCCCAAGATAAGGTTCCTTAAGAGAGATCTTCATAGAGGCTTGCATAATCCACATTCTTGACACGAATACGGATGACATAGCATAAATATCAAAAAAGGAGGAGGGATACAGAGACGTGCCCCTTAGGAGTGGAAGCAAATTCGCCATCCATGACGGCACAAAAAATGGGTTCGTCGAATCAGCCTTCTGCAAAAAAAAAGTAAATCCTGATCCCCCAATAAAAAAATGGCGTTTGTACCCAGAGGCAACGCTCTCAGCAGAGAGCAGTCGTTATAACTGAATGGGATACGTCCCGTAGTTTTTCGCTGCTCGGAACATGGCGATAACATTTTCGGCTTTGCAGCCCGGGTGGATGGAATTCGAGCTGGTGAGAATGTAGCCACCGCCCGGAGCGACCTTTTGAATGGTATCTTTCACAGCCGCGTCCACATCATCTTCAGTGCCAAAAGGAAGAAGCTTCCCGCAATCGATATTGCCCAGCACACAAGCCTTACCTTGCAAATGCTCTTTAGCCTCGACAATATGCATTGGACCCGGCTCGAAAGGATGAAATCCATCGAACCCGGAGTCCATCATGTCATCCAGTATGGGCCACATATTCCCGTCTGTGTGCTTGCAGATCGGAACGCCCTGTTCATGGGCATTGGCCACAATTTCATGATAAAAGGGCTGGATGAATTTCCGGTAGTGATCCGGTGACATGTATGTCGTTCGATTGTCGGCAAGATCTCCGTCCATAAAAATGGCATCCGCCCCTTTGGCAACGGCCATATCCATGACCTCAATCAGAAAATCAGTGGCCATACGGGCCAAATCAAGGCAGAGCTTAGGATTGTCGGTATAGAGGATCAAAAGCTTTTCCATACCGCCCAGGAGCCGCCAGCTCCATTTGAATGTGTCGCCCATGCCGAAGAAATAAAACCAGAAATCAAATATTTCATTATGAGGCTTGGCTAAAATTCGTTTTCGTCCCTAATCGCTATTCCATTTTGCATCAACAGCTCAGAAGTCACCCCATTCCCTTTCAATAATCGCCCGGAAAAAGTCCCATCGAAAATTTTCGAGCAACTGCATGATGGAGATAAAGATGTCCCAATAAATTCTTTCACCCCAAAGAGATGGGCTATTTTTAGGGTCTCCTCAGCCCCTTTGATGAACTGTTCGGTAACCTCATCTCCGTTCTCATTCATGACTTTTGCTTTTTTCTCCAAGACATCGAGGCCTGTCCCGCCCTGAATTTCTTGGCGAGCTCTGGGGGTCGGAAGGCCTCCCAGTTGCTCTGGACACACAGGGAGCATGATTTCGTGTTCGAGAAGGTCCAAAGCTTTAGTGGATTTATTGTCTTCTCCATTCCACCGGCATTTTATTCCCAAAAGACAAGCGCTTATGAGTTTCACGGCTGGGCCTTCCTCATGAAGTTTGCTCAATGTTGAAATCGCGCCATTTCCAGTATGGAGTCGTATCCGCATTTCCTTGGGCATAGGCTCTGTGCCATCCTTCAGAAACAGGCATTTCTTTATAGAGACGTTGTCTCCATGCTTCAAGAGGAAGGCGCCTGCGCTTCATATAATCGGCTGCACAATAGATCTTATGTCCTGCTGAAGCCGAAAGGTCTTCTAAAAACCGATACCCCTCCTCATTCCGCAGCATATGATGGTCCAGTATTAGGATAGGAACATGACGCGCTAAAATCAAAGCATTCTTGCGTGCTCTCTTGCGTTTCATTGATGAAAGGTATTTTAGATATAATGCAGGGCCTGAAGCAAACACAATCGAAGGATTCCAGTCCAGAATTTGCTCAATAGGCAAATCATCCAAGAGCTGGATATCAGAAGCATGAACAAAAATGCCTTCTGTATCCGCCACACGGGTCATCATCACTTCCCCCAGATGAGTGTTTGCTTCACCATGGGGCATGGATTGTGAGAAACACAGAGGGCCATCTGCTTGGCCCTCCGAACATGGCAACAGCCGCTTAAGAATCCGGGACAGATCATCACTGCGTTTGCCCATGGCAGGAGATAGCCTGTCAGAACACTTGCAAAACAACCTGGGCTTGTTGATATAGGCGGACACCTTTTGAGCAGACAGCTGAAACGGATTAGCATGGACAAGTGGGATATGATCGCCATGGAAATGACTGATAACAATATCCGTGCAGTCCTTTAGTGCATCAACTATCTTCCGGCGCACACTTTCGCCAACAGCGACTTGGAAGGGATGAGGAAGAAGATTGTGCCTCTGATAGCCCAAGGCCAACCCGGGATCAATAACAATACGACGGTTACGGCTCTCGACAACACATGACAATCCCCGGACACCCAAGGACTCGGATCCCAAGATTTTTATTCTCATGGCCAAATCTCTAAAGGTCCACTGAAAATATATCATAAGCAAAAAAGAAACGAAAACACCTGAATTCGTGCTGTCTTACAAATGAATATCCCAAAACGGAACCTCCTATGAATGTGTTGAGATAAATGATGATCCCCGGAAAACAGAGTTTGCCTTGACGACAAGATGTCTTCTAATATACCTTAAATCTTCGGGAAAGGAGAGGACAATGAACGTAAGCTCTGTAGAAGAAATGAGAAACTTGGATAAAAGTGCTATCAAAGACTTCGGCATCCCTCAAGAATTTCTCATGGAAAACGCGGGACAGGCTGTTTATTTTGTCATCCTGAAGGAGTTTGGGGTTAAAAATAAAACATTTTCCGTGTTCTGCGGTTCAGGCAACAACGGAGGAGATGGACTTGTCGTCGCCAGAAAAATCCATTCCACAGGCGGAAACGTGCGGATTTATCTTCTAGGCAAAGAAACTAAATTCGAAGGATCCGCCAAAACTAACCTGGATATTATCTCCAGGCTTCCTATCGAAATCAAACAGATCGATTCCATAGATTCCATAAAAAATGAGGTCCTTCAGTGTGATGCCATTGTGGATGCCCTGTTTGGAACCGGCCTTACCCGTGATGTGGAAGGACACTATAGAGACGCCATTCGCTTGATCAATCAAAGCAATAAAACAATCTTCAGCATAGATGTTCCTTCGGGCATAAGCGGCAACACAGGCCAGATCATGGGAGACGCCGTCCATTCGGATTGCACCGTTACTTTTGGACTTCCCAAGCGGGGAAATTTGCTCTATCCAGGCTATGCTTACGGCGGACAACTCTGGGTCACACACATTTCTTTTCCTCCCACTCTCTATGACCGAGATTCTTTTCAAGTCAAAATAAACCAGCCAGTCGAACTCCCCATGAGAGATGAGAAAGGGCACAAGGGAAGCTTTGGAGATGTGTTGTTCATCGCCGGGGCATCCAGTTATTTGGGAGCTCCCTATTTTTCGGCGATGTCTTTCTTAAAAGCGGGCGGAGGCTACTCCCGCCTGGCATCTCCCTCCTCCATCACATCTTTTATCGCCAATAAGGGCAGCGAAATCGTTTTTTCTCCCCTTGAAGAAACTTCCTCCGGGAGCCTGTCCCTAAACAATAAGCAAAGACTGCTGGACATCGCCGAACAGGTGGACATGGTTGTTCTGGGACCAGGCCTGTCGCTGAATAAAGAAACCCAAAAGCTTGCGAGACAGTTGACCAAAGACATAAACAAACCCCTTCTCATCGATGGGGACGGAATCACAGCCGTCGCCGAAGAGACAGACTTGATAAAAGAGCGCAAACACCCCACAGCACTCACTCCCCACCCTGGCGAAATGTCTCGTGTGGTTCATAGTTCTATTAAAGACGTCACGAATAATCAAATCGCCTTAGTCCAAAGGGAAGCCAAAAATCTTAATGCTGTCATTGTCCTCAAGGGAGCACATTCTCTGATCGGCTGTCCTGATGAAACAGTATTCATCAATATGAGCGGAAATTCAGGCATGGCCACGGCAGGCTCAGGTGATGTTCTGACAGGAACCATAGCAGCTATGGTCGGTCTGGGGCTTGATTTGGAAGATGCCGTGAGAACAGGGGTTTTTCTTCATGGCTATGCCGGAGACTTGGCGGCCGAAACAAAGGGGAAGGACGGAATGACTGCCCAGGATATTCTGGATTTTCTTCCCCTCGCTTTAAAGAAATACAGGGAAGATTATGCGGGTGTGACAAGAGATTTTTATAAGAGTCTGTTCATCGTATAGAGGAAAAATGAAAGCTTGGATTTTAGAGAAGCAATCAAACATAGAGGACCGCCCTTTAAAACTGGTCGATGTGCCCACACCTGATCCCGGCCATAAGGAAATTCAAATCAAAATAGAGGCCTGCGGGATATGCCGCACGGATATCCATATTGCCGAAGGGGACTTGCCCATGAGGAAATCCCCTCTGATTCTGGGCCATGAAATCGTGGGGCGGGTGGAAAAGTCAGGGGCAGGAGCCGGATATTTTAAACCGGGCGATCCGGTGGGCATCTCCTGGCTCTACAGCACATGCGGCAGCTGCGCCTACTGCCTTGAAGGCCGGGAGAATTACTGTGCGGATTTTCGGGGCACAGGTTGGGATGCGGATGGAGGATTTGCAGAGTATATCACGATCAAAGAGGATTTTGCTCTCTCGCTTCAAGGAATCGACATGGCCCCTGAAGATATCGCCCCGCACCTCTGCCCCGGTATCGCCGGATACTGCGCCCTGAAGTTGGCGGGATTAGAGAAGGGAAAGACACTCGGACTTTTCGGATTCGGACCCACAGCTTACTATGTCTTGAAGGTGGCAAATTATCTGGGTATTGAAGTCTATGTCAGCACCAGGTCCGCTGCCCACAAAAAAGAGGCCAGAAGAAACGAAGCCGTGTGGGTGGGAAATGTCATGGACACATCATTCCCTCGACTGCTCGATTCAGCGATTCTCTTCCCTCCAGCTGGTGCGTTGGTAGAACCTGCCCTGACCCAGGTGGAAAAAGGAGGGATCCTGGTTCTTGCCCCGGTGAGCATGTCCCCAATTGCAATTCAAAGTTATTCGGATAACCTGTGGGGCAAGGATATCCGGACGTTATACAACGTAAACAAAGACGAAGCCCAGGAATTTCTAAATATCGTCAAAGAAACAGACATGAAAACGGGAAAACACGTTTTCAACATGGATGAACTCCAGGATGCAATGATTCAAGTGAAGAAAGGCAAGATCAAAGAACCGAACGCCGTCATAAGCCTCCCATGATTAAATAAGCTCCCAGGGTTATGAGATCATTGACTCAAGTTTTACAATCCATTTTATGGATAAAGTAAAAAGACAAAAAAATTATAAGTATGAATAGAATAAAAAAAAGTGTGAAGCCGAATTCAGTGACTATCCAGCCACTTAAAAATGGAAAAATGACCGGTAGAATGCTACCTGCACCTGATAATCCTGTGTACAATGCCCTGTTCTCATCACTGGTAATTTCCAACAGTACGCCATTGATTGATATCATGTGGATCGTGAAAACAATACCGCCTGCTAAAAAAATGTAGGGGAATAGTCTAGATCCCGGAAGTATCAAAATAAAGAGAGGAATAAGAATAGCAACAATAGATGTCGTATACATCATGTGCTTATATTTCACTTTTTTAGAAAAATAAAAAAGAAGGCTGCCGATTAGCACACCGCCGATTACTTTTAAAAGTAAAAAGTTGCCAATGTCATGACTCCCTGCAGAAAAATTTCTTTTGGCATAAAGAATTAAAAAAGGCATTAAAGCGATGCTTATGCCCTGAGTATTTACGAAATACACATAATTTTTAAATTTTTTATTGGTGCGGATCTCATGGGCAATAGTGTGTATCAATTTCACCAATCCATATATTTTCGAATTGGACACAGTGATTTCCTTGATTCTCCAGAATCCCAATGATGCTATTCCCAGCAATACAGCAGCAATAAAAAACAATATGGCATAATTTTTGGGGTAACCGTGCTCTGTCAATACAATCCTCACAAGAAAAGCCGATAGAAAAACAAAAATGCTGGATATGATTTGTCTGATAGAAAAAAATGACTTTCTCTTTTTCTGTAATACGGATTTTCCCAGAATATCAACATAATTGATGTTTGCAAAGGCGCCACTGAATGAAAACAAGGAAATCAAAATAAAAATAAACCAGATGATAAAACATTGACTAACATGAGATGAAAAATAAAATAAAAGAGCGATTCCACCCAGGGCGAATACACGAACGTTTATACCGCCCAGTAAAAAACCTTTCTTTGAAGATTGATTATGCAGGAATGGGGCAAAAAAGACTTGTGCCAAATATCCTCCGCCGAGGATAATGGCCGTCAGGACACCAACTTGAAACGCACTGCCGCCCGCATCAACCATCATGGCCGGAATAATGGTGTCCACATCCATGAAATTTTTGGCCAGCGCAAGAAAAACCGCGTGCCATAAAAAAGCATAATAATTTTTCTTCGATATCTGTTTATTTAACTTCACCGTGAATATCGGCTTTTAATATATGAAAATGATTTTTTGATATGAAGGTTAAAGCAGTGATTGAATGGGTAAAAAACCATAAATATTTCGGACAGTTACCTGAATCTTCCTCCTTTGTATCCTCTTCCATGTCCTCTATGTCTCTTTCTCCCTACTTTTTTTCTTTGGCCGGAGGATGAATAATTTTGAAGAAAGATGTTTGCAGCTTCTCTAATTGTATCTAAGAATCCTCCATTTCTATGGGTTATTCCTGGATTTCTTTTATAACTGTAATCCTCCAGGACCTGGCTGGATCGAGGAGAGATGGGAGGGATAGAATAAGGGCTTAAATCCCGTCTTTCTGTGAGAGCGCTTTCTTTCTCATTGGTTTGATAAATGGAATTGTTTGGACACTGGCTTATGCATTGAAGGCATTCTTCGCATTTGTTTTGGTCAATAAACGCTTTATTCTCTATGATGGATATGGCCTGGACCGGACACAAAGGAACACAAATGCCGCAGCCTATGCATTTTTCGGTATCAACGAATACAGACATTATTCACTTTCCCTTTCAGACAGCATATAAGCTTAACGCATACACGATTATTAAAACTTCAAAATCCTATCCTATTGAGAAATTTATCCAAGCATTTGAAAGATAGAAAGTATTCCATAAAACTTCCTTTTATCCTGGTGTGATTGGATCGTTCTTTTTCCTGAACCGTGATAAGTTTTTGAGAACATTGTTTTGTTCATTGGCAGTCTTTACATAATCCATAGAAATCGATATTGTGGTCTTGAACCTTAAAACTGTATTTCCTGGACAAATTTTTTTCTATTCCTTTTATCAGAGCCATTTCTTTTTCAAAAAAATCGCTGTAATCAATGATTTTTCCACAGTTAGTGCAGATGAGGTGATGATGATGCTGGCTTTGATCATCTGACTTGAATTCATAGCGGCTCTGACCATCACCGATATCTATCTTGTTCACAAAATTCATCTGGGCCAAAAAATCCAGAGTGCGGTAAACTGTACTCAGTCCAATTCCCGGATACAGCTTAAGCAGAGTATCGTGTATTTCTTTCGCACTCAAGTGTTTGGATGTTTGACTCAAGAGTTCCATGACCGCATCACGGGCCCAAGTCCACCGGGGAACATGGCTTCTAAATTTATGTCTCCATTTATAGGGCGTAGTCATGGTTTGCGTTATTGACAATAAGTTTCAATTTGATAATGATAACCATTATCATTAATAATCTAATATTAATATGTTGGGTTGTCAACCAAAAATATTTTTGAAAAAATTCTCAGATCATTATGCTTTGGAGTCACATCAAAAATCAGGACTTAGCAGTCACTGTTCGATAGATTCTACGACCTGAGATAGGATGCACCATTGATATCGATGATGCCGCCGGTCAAAAAGTCCACGCCCTCCGAGGCCAGGAAAAGCACTGTGCTGGCAATCTCGCTGGGATAGGCCACCCGTCCAATCGGACTCTGACTGCGGATCTCATTCCCTCGTTCACCCTGGAGAGCTTCCCTGGCCATATCCGTCTCCACAAATCCGGGAGCGATAACATAGACGAAAATATTATGAGGGCCCAGCGCCTTGGCCAGGGACTGACTCATAGCATTCAGACCGGCTTTGCTAGCACCGTAACAGGGTGCCTCCGGTTCTCCCCTGAAAGCCCCTCGGGATGAGATGTTGATGATCTTTCCCCCCCCGTTTTCGATCATTGTCTTCACGACCAGAAAAGTCAAGTTTGCGGGGCCCAGAAGGTTAGTGCCGATAGTCTTATTCCATGTCATCTGCCAGTCATGGTAATCCTGTTTGGTGATTTGGGCTTCCTCGAAAATCCCGGCATTGTTGACCAAAATGTCAATTTTCTTGACCCGGCTCCAGACGGTTTCCATCATTTTTTGGATAGACTCGGAATCTGACATATCAGCCTGAACCATGAAATGATCCCCCTTTCCCAGGCTATACAAGGTCTCTTCTGCTTTGTCTCTGTTTATATGGTAATGAACGATGACGGTGGCTTCAGCTCCGGCGAATTTTTGGGCAATAACCTTGCCGATTCCTCGTGAAGCTCCTGTTACCAGCACAATTTTTTGAGATAAGTTGATCGTCATTTTTCCTCCCATCGTCTTAATCCAGGTATTAAAATTTTTAATCTTCTATAATCGGAAGAATGATGTGAGATAGGTATTTTTTCGAATGGTGGACCGTGTTTTTGGCGGCTGCCCATCCAGATTTATGGCAAATGTTGCCGCCCGTGTTTTCCAATTTCACATTTCCTCCAAAACAGAATAGTCTATTCATCTTTTTTCAGTTTATTCAGCATGTTTTTTGCTTTGGCATTATTCGGATCCAACTCCAGAGCTTTTTTATAGAGTCGAACCGCTTGTTCGATGTTCCCTTCAATTCTCGAGGCCTCTCCCAGGTACACATGGAGTTTCGAACTCCGGGGATAAACCTGAACCGCAAAATACCATATCGCTTTAGCCTCATCATTCCTTTTCTCTATCAACAAGTGAAGTCCCATAGTCAGCAACTCCGATTCGCTGAAGTAACGTCTGTCCTTTTTTTCACTGACTGTGGTTTTGAGCAAAACATCCGCACGCACAACAGGTTCGTCCAAAAGGCGGCTATAAAAGTCTGCAACTTTTTCCGTTGGGAAGAGTGTCAACTCCCTGGGATTCCCCCGATCATCGATCTCAAAAATCCCATAGTGTTCCATGTCCTCCACGAAAAACTTCGTGGAAGTAAGCGGAAACATTTTAAAATTTCCAAAAAATGGTGCCTTCAATACCAAATGATCCCCCTCTAGAGCAATACTCACTTGTCTTTTGGGCAACCGGGAATCCCCGAAATAGACGTTGACCGGACATTGCCCGGCATAGCCGGCCAAAGCTTCCCTATCCATGACGATGGCTGGTGGGTATCCGGTCTTTTCTTTCAAGAGAATGAGTTCAGGATTTTTTTTTGCAGGGGATACTTTGGCCTCGATTATTTTCTGGAACAGAGTCATGTCAGGAATCACTTGTTTGGAGGCATAGGTGTTGACACGTTGCACAATAACCATGTTTGCACCTGGAAGCACCGAAATCATTTGCGTCCCCACACCCAATGCCGAATAGAGGCCTAAATCTTTAAAATCATCCGATACCCACCACAGATACCCGTATCCCGCCATATAGCTCTTGAATCCTGTCTTAGAATATGGGGTAGCACTCGCTTCGATCCAATCCGCGGATATGATCTCCTGGCCATTCCACTTTCCCTGCTGATGGTAGAGCCATCCGAACCGCGCCATATCCCTGGCCGACATCCTGAAAGGATAGGCAGGATGAACAGAGTGCTCGGGCTCCAAATGGTGATAGCCGTCCATCGTCCGGTAATCCTCCATTTGAAGCGGATTTGCGATCTTCGTTTTGAAATCCTCGAATATATCGGTCCCGGTCTCCTGTTCGAGTATCGTGCACAAAACATTGAAATCCCAATTGTTGTAATACCAGAATTCCCCCGGAGTATGGCTGCCCCGCGAAGGCCTTAAGGCCTTCATTCCCGGTGTCTCGTACGCAGCCGGATGGTACACTCCCGACCTGGCCTTCAACAGATCTCGTATCGTTGCCTGCTTTTCAATTTCGGTGAGGGGATCTTTATCATCGATCTTGAGATCAGCCAGAGTTTTACCCAGATCGATTGTCCCATCCTCCACATGGATGCCGTAGAGGGCGCTGAGAAAGCTCTTGCGGACCGAATGACACATGAAGCGCCTGTAAATATCGCCCCAGACAACGAGAACTTTGCCGTCATAGATGACCATGAGCGCCGCGGCATCGAGTGAATCATAAAGAGACTTGGCTTCGGCCAGCTTCTGGGAAGAAAAGCCCGCTTCTTCCGGCGCAGCATACATTGCCCATTTTTCACCGGGACTCTGAGCGGAAACAAGGGAAAAGGAAAATAAGAGCAACAAAATTATCGCCCACATTCTCGCTTGCGTTTTCATGTCATTCTCCATCTCAACCTTTAATAAAAATACAAAACACCTATCTGTCTATCCAATGTGAAGCTCAACAGATTGTATAGATTTTTATGTGCTGGATCAAACTTTCGGCTCCGGTGAACAGAGACACGCGTGGTATACGCCTTTACTCAAGCTGAAATCCAATATCCCATTTCAAGTTCAAATAGGTTCCGTACCTGCGATGATGAACAAGCATTTCATTCAGTATCTTTGAGAAATCTTATCAGGGATTTGACTTCTCCTCCCAAATTCAATATAGATTACATGCATTTATCAAAAGCATCATGTCATTTCGAACGAACCTCAGCCAAGGACATGATCCCTTTTTTCAGACATTCAGTCTGGTAGATAAAACCCGAAAAAGGAGACACCATTATGACGGCAAAAAAAAGTCTGATTTGGATCATGTGTTTTCTGTTCATAATCAGCGTGTCCTGCAAGCAGGAGGCCACGCCAAGGGCAAAAACAGCAGGCGAAACATTTTTTGATTTCTATGCCAAAGGCATCAAGCTGGCTGAACTGACCGTTTCTGTCGGTGCCGATAAAAAAACGACTTATTCCATCCGCTTGAAGGATATGGAAAACAACACCTGGAAGGAACCGGTTACAGCCGATGAGAATCAGCTTCCAAAACAGCAAGAGTTCAGGTTGATGGGGCCGTTAAGAGATCTTCCGGTTCGTATGAAGGAGATTGAAAATATATCCTGGGATTCTCTCAAGGCTGTGGGTTGGCCGAATGAAAATCGTATATACGTCCGCCACAGGACTGTGACAGAAAAAGTGTCTGGGGAAAGCGTCTCGGCTGATTTATGGGTGCTGAAAGATGGATCGTCTCCGCTGGATCTCATCATCGCCAAAGACAACTCTCTGATCGCGGGAATCGAAGGTCCCGATGATTTCTGCCTAGTCCGCAGGGGTTACGAGAATTTCACCACGATCAAGAGGTGGTCTGATCCCCTTATATCAAAAGCTCAGTACGGTTATCGCTTGCTGGATAAGGTCATGGTTGCGATGAAAGACGGCGTCAAACTGGCTACCCTGGTTTACCTTCCAGATGACGGTACGGATGGTCCGTATCCGGTTGTCTTCATCCGTACACCTTACGGGATTGGAAATGTTTTGGGGATGGGACCTTTTATCCAAGGTTACTGGCACTATTGCGCCCGCGGGTATGCCGTAGTTCTCCAGGCCTGCCGCGGCACAGCTTACTGGGATCCCGAAAACTGTTCGGAAGGTATCTGGACGCCATGCATCAACGAGCCTGCGGACGGGGCCAAGGCGCTGGAGTGGATTGCGGCTCAGCCTTGGTGCGACGGAAACATCGGCATGCAGGGGGGATCTTATGTCGGATACACCCAATGGGCCTGCTCTATGTCTGAGAATCCAGCCTTGAAATGCATTATCCCCGAGGTTTCCATGGGAACAGCTCACAGTGACCAGCCCTATTTGGGAGGTGGCTTTGTTGAAGGGATGGCCTTTTATGCCTTCTGGATGCTGGACAAACCCATCCTTCCGGGCAGGACCTGGACAGACATTCTCCATCACCGGCCGCTCATCGAAATCGACACCTACGCCACCGGAGAGGACTTTCCCCAATGGAATGCCTTCATGGAAAATTGGAAAAATGAACCCCCCTACTGGCAGAAACAGGATTGGTACCGGGAGGAGTACTCGAAAAATTTCGCAACTTTTCAGATAAGCGGCTGGTTTGACGATGATTTTCCCGGCACACGCCGCAACTGGGAGGTCATGGTGAGAAATCGGGATGAACACCAGCGGCTTCTCATCGGCCCCTGGAAACACGGCTACAACCGCGACCGCAAGCTCAACGGATACAGCTTCGGCAATGACGCCTTAAAAGACGACATCTGGATTCTCAAACAGAAGTGGTATGACCGCTTTCTAAAGGGAATCGACAACGGAATCGACGAGCCTGTCGTGGAATACTTCATGCTCGGTGACAACGAATGGAGAGCCGCCTCCAAGTGGCCTCCTGAGGAAGTTAAAACTCAGAAGTGGTATTTCCACAGCGATGGAGAGGCCCATAGGCTCACCACCAGCGGGAAACTGGCGCCTGAAGCCCCGGCCAACGATGAACCGAGTGATGTCTATGCCTATGACCCGCTGGATCCCGCCCCCAACTGGATGAGCTTCGATCAGATGAAAAGTTGGCAGGATGTGCAAACATTCCCCTACGACTTCCAGAACATCGAAAAACGCGGTGACGTCGTTGTTTACACATCAGAGCCGCTCAAAGAAGATCTGACCATTGCTGGAGATGTCATCGTCGAGCTCTATGCTTCTTGTGATGTTCTCGATACAGATTGGTGGGCGCATATATCCGATGTTCATCCGAATGGGAGTTCGGTTAGATATTCAATCGGAACGATAAGGGCTCGCTTCCGGAACAACGAAGACAAGGTGCACAATGTGTTCGGCAAGAATTTTGTCAAAGAAGAGTTACTCTCAGGAAACTTCGATGATGTTGTGAAGTACATCGTGAGTATTCCCAGCATTGCCATAACGTTCAAAAGAGGCCATCAGATCAGAATCGCCATCGCCAATGCCTGTGATAACTACGGATTCCCGAATTCAAACACAGGAAAGGACGAAGCCCTGGTCACAGAAACCGTGGTCGGAAAAATGGGTATTCACCACAGTCCAAAATATCCGAGCTGTGTGATACTACCTGTTTTGCCCAAAAAATGAGGACATTGCGTAACCAATCAATCATACAATAGAGTAGATTGAGGCCAAAGGAATATCCAATGACTGATCGAACGCTGGAAAAGGGAATTAAGCTAAGACATTATTTTGTTCTTGGCTTCGGATGCATTGTGGGTGTGGGCTGGGTTGTCGTGCTCGGGGAGTGGCTAGAACAGGCTGGACCTCTCGGCGCTTTGATCGGATTTGCCGGCGGCGGGTCTTTGATGATCATCGTCGGTCTCTGCTACGGGGAGATGGCCACGATGTTTCCTGTTGCGGGTGGCGAGATCGCTTACACATACGAAATCTATGGAGTCAAGACGTCCTTTCTCGTAGGATGGTTTCTGACGCTATGCTTCACCATCTTCATTTCCTTCGAGGCCATCTCAGCCGGTTGGCTTTTCGGCGAGCTCCTGCCCGGATTGAAAGGGTCGCTTCTCTACACAAACCGAGGAGATCCGGTTCACCTGGGAACGCTATTATTCGGTTTAGGCGGAACACTTTTACTGACCTACCTCAATTACCGCGGGATAAAGGCCGCTGTCATTTTCCAGGAAATATTCACCTATGGCCTGATCATTCTTTCCCTTATCTTTATCATTGCCGGCGTTTTCTGGGGGAAAGCAAGTAATTTAGAACCTCTGTTTTCAAAAACTGAAACCTGGCCGATCATAGGAGGAATTGCCACGGTCTTTGTCATGGCGCCCATCTTTATTGCCGGTTTTAACGTCATTTCTCAAACCATGGAGGAAAAAGCCGAACGCACATCGATGCGATTGGTGGGTCAAGTCATCGTCGTCTCCATAGCAGGAGCCGTGATCTTTTATTTGCTCGTCATTCTTTCAGCATCCATGAGCACCCCTTGGCAGGGTATATTGGGGCTTGAATTACCAGCAGCAGGAGCCTTTGAGGCCGCTTTCAATTCAACATTGATGGCCAAAATTGTCCTGTTTGCCGCTTTCTGCGGCATCCTGAGCACCTGGAATACGGTCTTTATCACAGCATCCCGGGCATTTTTCGCTCTCGGGCGAGCCAGAATTATCCCCCAAACCTTCGGAACAGTGCACACCACACACGGCTCTCCCTTCATCGCCATCCTCTTTGCAGGGACTTTCGCGTTTTTGGCCATATTCCTGGGAAGAAGCGCTATTGTGCCCATCATCAATGTGGGCGTTTCATGTGTCACACTTGCCTTTTTCCTTATCTGTCTGGGATTGATAAAGATGCGGCGCCAGCGGCCAGACTTCCACCGGCCATACCGCACACCCGGCGGCAAAGTTACTGCGGCATTCGGATCTGTGATCTCTCTTTTCGTCTTCGGCCTATCTCTCTATCAACCCTACGCCGGCTCCAACGGCAAATTCCCGCTGGAATGGGGAATTATTATCGGCTGGGGCGTTCTGGGAGCCGCCTTTTGGATTGGCGCCCGAAAAATCCGATCCAGCATCAGCGAACAGGAACGCCGGCAGCTGATATTGGGACAGAGCGCTCCATCAGATGAGTAGCTGGACTGCGGTGGAAAGCACCTATGATTTTGGAATTATGGCTATATACAACCAAAGAAAGGAAAACTCACTTATTTCTTTACTCTAAGAAGGAGATTATTTCGAGATAAATCCCCATATCAGTGGCGGCGTATGGATGAAATAAGTGAATCCCCCCCCGATTGAAACGGCCAAGTTGAACCGGGATTTCCGTCGTTTTTTAATCAAGCTGGCCATCATTTTCGGAATATGCTTGATGTTTTACGGTATACCGCATATTTCTTGAACTAAGATTTGGGATCATGTCATGAGATCTAGACCGTGCCACTCGCAGCATAGGCGATGTCCGATAAAATAAACTCTGCCAAATGAAAAACAGGGAGATACATGGGAAATGGAAAATTCAACAGACCGGATAAGGATAAAAATCAACGGCACCTGGCATGACTTCGAGCTGGGTCGGGATATCCGCCCGGCCGATACTCTGGCCTATTTACTTAAGGAAAAAATGGGATTGACAGGATTGAAAGTGGCTTGTGACCAGGGAGCCTGCGGGGCCTGCACAATCATTATGGATGGGGAAGCCGTTTTGTCGTGCATGACCTTGGCTGTAGAAGCAGACGGCCACGACATAGTGACCATTGAGGACTTGGGAGAAAAAGATCCTGTTGTCGAATCCTTCGCCGAACAGTGCGAACCCGGATACGGAACAGCCATGCAGTGCGGTTTCTGCACGCCGGGTTTTGTGATGACGGCCAAGGCCTTCCTCGACGAGAATCCCAACCCCACCCTCAAGGAAGTGAAAGAGGCCCTCGCGGGAAACCTCTGCCGGTGCGGGTGCTATGCCGCGATTGCCCAGGCTGTGCTGAGAGCAGCAAAAAAAATGAGGGATTCGGAGTAGGACAGTGAAGTCATTCGAACATATCAATGCAAAATCTCTCGAAGAGGCTGCATGTATTCTGGAACAAAATAAGGGAAAAGCACGGCCGATTGCCGGGGGAACGGATTTGCTCGGCACATTGAAGGACAAGATCCATTTTGAATATCCAGAACTTCTGGTAAATCTGAAAACCGTGGAGGGATTGGCGTATATCAAAAACGATGAGAACACGCTGAAAATAGGCGCACTCACCCGCCTCAGCGATATACAAAAAAACCAGAGTATCAGAGAAAAATACCCTGTTCTGGCAGAGGCAGCCCGGGCTGTGGCCTCCCCACAAATACAAAAAATGGCAACCATCGGGGGCAACATCTGTCAAGAGCCGAGATGCTGGTATTATCGTAATGCCGAGAACACCTTTCACTGCACGCGAAAGGGCGGAAAATACTGCAATGCGCTGACAGGAGAGAATCAGTTCCATTCGGTGTTCGGGGCGGTGAGAGTGCTGAATCCTCCCTGTTCGGCAAGTTGTCCGGGTGGCATCGATATCCCATCCTATATCCACGAGATCCGAAAAGGGGACCTTAATGAAGCGGCCAAAATACTGCTCGAATCCAACCCCATGCCGGCCATCACAGGACGAGTGTGCCCTCATTACTGTGAGCAGGAGTGCAACAGGTGGGAATTCGATGAGGCTGTCTCCATCAGGGGGATCGAGCGGTTTATGGGTGATTATGTGCTGGAACATGCAGAGGATATGATACGCCCGCCGGAGCGGGAAAGCAGCAAGAGTGTGGCTGTCATTGGTTCGGGCCCGGCCGGGCTTTCCGCCGCCTACTATCTCAGACAGGCGGGCCACAGCGTGACCGTGTTTGACCGGATGGATGAACCGGGAGGGATGCTGACCTATGCCATACCAAGCAGCCGGCTGCCCAAGGATATTGTCAAAGGATTCGTTCACTCTCTGCAAAATATGGGCATAGTATTCAAACTGAAGGATAATGTGGGAAAGGATGTGTCTATAGAGAATCTCACGCGTCAATTCGACAGCATCTTCCTTGCCAGCGGGGCTTGGGGTGTGCCGTCGATCGGGCTGGACGGGGAAGAATTGACAAGATCCGGCTTGGAATTCCTGACCAACGTGAAACAGGGAGTAAAAGAGGTGCTCGGAAATAAGGTCGTTGTCATAGGCGGTGGGAATGTCGCCGTGGATGTGGCCATCACCGCCAAGCGCCTTGGAGCCGGAGATGTGACCCTCGCCTGCCTTGAATGCCGGGAAGAAATGCCCGCCCTGGAATGGGAAATCGAACAGACTGTGGAAGAGGGCATAGCTGTCATGCCTTCCTGGGGACCCTTCAGAGTGCTCGAATCTGATGGAAAGGTGAAGGGAATAGAGTTAGTCCGGTGCACGTCGGTTTTCGATGGCAACGGGTGTTTTGATCCCACTCTTGATATGTCTGTCAGGAAAACTTGTGAAGCCGATCAAATCATCATGGCTGTGGGGCAGAGGCCGGATCTTTCCTTCATGGATCCTGAGTTTGCACTGGACATCGACCGAGGCCTGATCATCATTGATGAGAAAACCCAGCAGACAAATATGCCCGGAATTTTTGCCGGGGGGGATGTGACAAGCGGCCCGGCCACGGTCATCGAATCCATTGCAGCCGGCAAAAGGGCAGCCGATGCCATTGACGGCTATCTCCTCAAGGGAGAAACGGCTCGATCTGATCAGAGGAGACCGAGGAATACAGATACACTATTGACTTTTAATCTCGACTACCTGAAGGAGACGCGCCGGGTTGAAATGCCCGAGCTCCCGCCTTCGGAAAGGAGCATCACCGCCGAGGACGTACTCGGCTTGAATAAAGAGGCCATCGAAAATGAGGCCAACCGGTGTTTCAACTGTGGATGCGTGGCTGTCAACGCTTCAGATATGGCTCCCGCTCTTATTGCCCTGGATGCGAAGATAAAAACGACTCAAAGAGAACTGAGTGCAGAGGAGTTCTTTTCCGTCGGGCCGATGACGACAACCGCACTGGAATCGAACGAACTGGTTAGAGAAATCGAAATACCGGTACAAAAGCCGAATGAGCGATCCGCTTTTTTAAAATTTCGAATCCGAAAGTCGATCGACTTCCCTATCATGAATGTGGCTGTTGCCTTAGACATGAACACAAAAACCATCAGCGGGGCAAGGATTGTGCTCGGAGCACTGGCGCCTGTTCCTCTTAGAGTGAAACCCGCTGAAAATTTTCTCAAAGGAAAAGAATTGAATGCAGAAACCGCAGAATCAGCTGCGGAGTTGGCGGTTAGAGGGGTCATTGCGCTGCACAAAAATGCCTATAAGATCCAGGTCACCAAAGCCTTGGTTAAAAGAGCTCTTCTATCAGCAGTTTGACTTCATATTTTGGCTCTGCTATAAATTCCAGCAAAGAAAACACCGAGTTTCCATGATAGTTTGCGACTGCACCTCCAATAAAAAACAGATTTCAGCTCAAAACCTGATCATATAAGAAATTGGGATAAGGAGGCACAAAAACATTGGAAATAAAAAGAGTTGGTATTGTCGGGTCTGGAACAATGGGTTCCCGGATTTCCTTTCAGTGCGGGCGGTGCGGGATGGGAGTCAATCTCTATGATGTCGATCCCCAAGCCGTGGATACAGCCTTAAAACTCATACAGACTTGGTACAAGGAGCATCTCCCACCCGAAGAAGCCGAAAGAGCGCTCTCCTGCATACGAAGATGCGATGACTTGGCCGAGTGTTTATCGGATGCGGGTATAGTCATCGAAAACGTGCCGGAAAACCTGGAATTAAAGCGGAAGGTGTTTGCAGAGATGGACCGCCTGGCTCCTCCGCATGTGCTGCTGGCGACCAACAGTTCTTCCCTTCCTTCTTCCCGCATTGCCGATGCGACTATCCGGCCGGACAAGGTCTTCAACGTTAATTTCGGGGATCCAAGGGAAGACCGATTGGTCGAGGTGATGTTCCATGATAAGGTCACAGATACGACTCGGGCCGCTGTTGAGGAATTCTTAAAATCCATAAAAATGGTACCCATCATCACTGAAAAAGAGATCATGGGTTTTTCATTTAACAGAACCTGGCGTGCTATCAAGAGAGAAGTCCTGCACTTGGTGGGTGATGGCTATTCGAATTTTGAGGATATTGACAGGGCCTGGATCATGCTGTTCGGAACCAAATGGGGGCCTTTTGGTTTGATGGACGACATCGGGCTGGATGTCATTCGTGATATCGAAAATCAATACTACGAAGACAGCGATGAGAAACGGGACAAACCGCCTCGGTTTTTGGATGACATGATCGCAAGAGGACGGCTGGGGGCCAAGGCAGGTAGAGGTTTTTATCGCCATCCAAACCCGGAATATCTGCAGGAAGGCTGGCTGACCAAGGAGCCGCCGTGGAGTCCAGATCAGAAAATCAGACTCGATGATTGAGAGTCATGTCTTTCATGAGAGTGTGGCAATATGAGCACGACGGAAAACACAAAGTATCCAGTTAGGGAAAGGAAAAGAGGTTTGATCGATGAGTGAAAACAATTTCGACGCGTTGCATGAGAGGAAATCACTGGCCAAGGTCGTTTCTTTCTGGGACTATGTCACGATAGGCTTGGGCAGTATCATCGGAGTGGGGTGGATTCTCGTTGCGGGTGAGTGGTTGAATAAAGGAGGACCAATAGGCACGGTGCTTGGTTTTTTCCTGGGGGGATTGCTCCTGACCACGATCGGAAAATGTTACGCCGAACTCACACCCGCCATACCCGTGGCCGGAGGTGAGGTGGCCTTTTCCTACAAGGGATTCGGACCCGGCATTGCCTTCATGACCGGGTGGTTCCTGGCCTTCGGGTATGTCTTCCTCGGGCCTTTCGAGACGACATCTCTCGGCTGGCTCTTTGAATTACTTTTTCCATCATTGAAGACAGCGCCGCTCTACTCGATAGGAGGATATGACATCAGTATCTCTTCGCTCATACCAGGATTGGCCATTGGCATATTTATCATAGTTCTGAATTATTTCGGGGTGAAAAACTCTGCCAAATTTCAACTGATAACAACAGGATTGTTGCTCGCCTGTGCCCTTGTATTCACCGCTATTGCGGTTGTCAAAGGAGACCTTTCCAATCTGAGACCTGTCTTTTCAGCCGGAGAAAGTCTCAAGGGAGGAATTTGGTCGACTGTGGCCATATTGGGATTGGTGCCCTTCTTCATGGCCGGATTTGACACCATCCCTCAAGTAGCCGAAGAATCCGGCGAAGAAGTCGAGCCAAAAAAACTGGGAAAAGCCATAGTCATGTCCATTATCATCGGATCTCTGTTTTATTGTGTGGTGATCATGGCCGTCTCATCCTGTATGCCTTGGCAAGAATCGGTCAAACTGGAGATGCCTTCGGCCGGCGTTTTTCAGGCAGCTTTCGGATATGTCTGGGTCACGAAATTAGTGCTGCTAACTGGTTTTTTGGGATTGATCAGCTCGCTCAACGGAATATACCTTGCGGCGACACGGGTTCTTTTTGCCGCTGGCAGAGGGGGACTGATGCCCCGATGGCTCGGGGAAGTCAGCAAAAAACACAAAACACCCAAGAATGCCATTTTCTTCGCTGGAGCTATTGCCTTGATCGGGCCTATCATCGGGAAAGCGGTCATTTTGCCCATCGTGACCGTCAGTTCCCTGGCTTACATGTGCGCCTGGCTGGTGACTTCTTTGGTGACCATAAAATTGAGAAAGACTGCGCCTGAGATGAATCGGCCATATAAAGTCAAAAGCAAATGGATAATGTATGCCGGAGTAGTGATTTCGGCAGCTTTGATTTTGCTTATAGTTGTGCCGGGGTCATCGGCCCAGCTCAAATGGCCCCTTGAATATGGGATATTGGCCGGTTGGATGATATTCGGCTATTTGGGCTACAGGTGGCGCAAAGCCAAGGACGACCTCACAAAGGAAGAACGCGACTTCCAAATCCTTGGGGAGTACAGATAAAAGGTGCCTGGCACCATTTCAAGTTTCGTATTCGGCGTTGCCGTCAACTGCGATGATCTGACCAGTGATGTGGGGAGCAGCATCGGATGCGAGGAAATACACCATGTCTGCCACTTCCTTCATCTCGATCATCGTGCGCATGGAGGAATATTTCAGTTCTTGCTGCAAAACCTCGTCTTCACTCAGGCCTAAATCAGCAGCAACTTTTCTTAGAACCCCATGCATTCGTTCATTGTTCATCATTCCTGGTCGAACTGCATTGCAGCGAATATTGAAAGGTCCGGCTTCTTTGGCAATGCTCAAAGTCAAGCCTTCCAGAGCATACTTCGTCATGTTATAGACCGAACGTTTGGCTGGAAAAGTTTTCGCCGACGCGGTCGTAATGTTGATGATCACACCCTGTTTGCGGTTTTTCATCTCGGGCAAAACTTCTTTCATACCCCAAAAACTGCTGTTGAGATTCGTATCAATAGTCTTTTGCCATTCATCCTCAGGCATATTCTCAACGAACGCCCTCGGTCCGGCAATGCCGATATTGTTGACCAGAACATCAATATGCCCCATCCATTCTCTCGCCTCTTCAAACACATTGTGCAACTGATCCCGATTCCCCACATCAGCCACTGTCCCATGCAATCCCGGATTATCACCCAAAGTATGAGCGACAGCATCCGCATCCAAGTCACAGATGTGCACATTGTGGCTTTTTGACAAAAAAATTTCAGCGATCACTCGGCCTAATCCTCCACCGCCTGCGGTTATCACGACATTAGACATCATGTCCTCCTTTCAAAGTTCGGAAGTCAGCATTATGGCCAACACCATTTCTTTTTTCAAGACTTAAAGACTCCTCTTCTGGAATCAGACCTTGATCGCGCCTATTTCAATCGGTCGTGCCTAGAATCTGATAGGTCCGCTCTTCCTCACTCAGATCCTTTTTTCTCAACCGTTGACGATAGGCGACAAATCCTATGATCATCCAACCGATAAAAATGAGATATTCTATAGGCCATTGCAATTGGCTGGGCGATTTGGGGATGATGAGCAGAAGCACGAGGATAATTGAGATAAAAACTCCCAAATAAATTGTCAGTTTATACCGGATCTTGTAAGGCCGTTTCATATCAGGCGCCTTTTTTCTCAGGGCGATAACGGCATAACAGGTCACCACTCCGGCAGCCATAAAGGTCAAAGAGCCCACGTTGACTACAGGAGAGAGGATCGATCTGCCGATGAAAGGACCGGCAAGGGCGATGATACCGATAAAAATAAGCGAGTTTTTTGGAGTAAGGTACTTCTCGTGAGTATCTCCGAACCATCTGGTCAAAAGTCCCCCCCGGCTCATGGCAAACAGGACTCGGGAGCCTGCAATAATGGCGCCATTGAGGGATGTGATCAACCCGAGGAATGCGGCAAACAAGACCAGCTTCGCAGCCCACACGTAACCGAAGGCCACTTCAAAAACAGCAGCCGTGGGCATGTCAAAGGCTATGGCCTTCTGCCAAGGCATACAGAGACAGAGGGCCAGGATGATGAACACATAAAACACGAATCCGGCGATGATGGAGATGATGACGGCTTTTCCCAAATCTTTTGGATTCATCTTTTTCCCCGACTCTTCAGCAGCCTGGGAGATGGTGTCAAATCCAGCCATGAAATAAGGAACTATGGCGAGAACGGCAACAGTCGCCGCCACAGATGACCCGAATGTGCCCTGGCCGGCAAAGAGAGGCAGCATGTTTGAAAAACTCCCTTTAATAAGAGCAAGCACGATAAAGACAGCGGCACACCCAAGCATGAGAGCGGTAGAGATGGTCTGGAATCGCGCACTTATCTTGGCACCACGGTAATTAATGACAAGAATTATGAACCCGATAAGAAGGCCTGAACATATCGCTGAGAATGTCACCGTATAGCCACCGACAGTATAAAGCGGACCCGTCTTGAAGGAAGGGAAAATGACCTCGAATAACCAGCCGATGGCAACAGTAAGGAAAGGACATACGTTGATGTATAGAAAGCAAAGAAGCCATCCCACTAAAAAAGAAGCACCAGGTCCGAAGGCTTTGTAGGCAAAGGCCATCCCCCCTCCCGAAACAGGGATGGCAGGAGTGAGCTCTGCATAGCATTTGCCGACGTAGATCAAGAGCAATCCCCCCAGCACAAAGCCCAGCATCGCACCCAGAGGGCCCCCCTTGGCTATCCAAACACCCGCATAGATCACCCATGAGATCCCGACCATGGTTCCGAGGCCGAGACTCACATAGTCCTTGAGCGTCATCACCTTGTCTAAAGATTTTCTTTCGGTGTTACTCATCGCAAACGCATCATCCTTTCATTGAATCTTCTGATCTGTGGCTTCAAAACTTTTTTAAAACTAGTTTTCATGTTTATCAGAATTCGATTATCCTGGCCTAGATTGAAAAGGAAACATTAAACCACACCAATAGATGAGATGTAAAATAGTGAATTCATCCTTGATATTTGGATGCTTCCAGCGGCGGTTGTGCAGGGACCACCCATTGAAGCGGTCCCTGCACTGCATTTTACCTTTCTTGTTTCAGGCCATGAAAAAGCTTCTTAAGATGTGTACTCGATGCCCATGATTTGGCGGGCTTCTTCCGGCGTGGCCAGTTCCCGTCCAAGCTCCGTACAGATGTTTTTGATCATTTCGATTGTCTTTGAGGTTTTGTGCGCGATGTCGTCTTTGTGCGGCCAGAGGAAGAAAATATCCTCGATACCGAGCCTTATGTATTGGACGCCGTTGAGAAGGGCAACGACTGTGACAGCCAGCCAATTCCTTCCGCCGGGGTGAAGGCCGAGAGTCATATCTGCATCATCGATGATTGAACGGACCAGACCCATGTTGGTGATCATTTGCAGGTAAGACCAGGGATCGGAAAACTGCTGGTCGTCGCCGTGTTTCCCCATCTGAAGGGCGATTAGATAAGGCTTTTTAACCAAGCCTGTGTCAAAGAGCATCCGTTTGAATTGAGGGAAAAAGTAAGGCTCTATGGAACAGATGGGTTTTATGTTGTTCTCTTCGTAAAAGGTCACTCCCTCGATCATAGCCTCTTCGGTGTACAAAAAGCGGCCTTCCTCGTGGCTTCCATAGCTCGGGATAAGGGCGGATTGAAGGTACTTGTTTCCTTTCCCTAGTTCGAGAAATTCTTCTGCCGGCCCGACAAAATCGACCGCCTCGCCCTTTCGTAGATCCCAGGTGAAAGCATGGCCGAAGGTGACATAGTCCACCTCATCAAAGGCCCGATCGTAGATCTCGGCCGTCAGTTTGGCCTCATGGAGAACCGGCAATCCATCAGACGCACGGCGCGGGTGAGTATGAATTCCCGCCGCACCCGCTTTGACACACTCGACGATGGCATCGACCTGCTCCTGGACACAGGTCTCCCCTCCCCTGGAGCCGGGAGGCAATTCGTCTTCTCCTCTCTCCCGCCACCATGAGGTTGGCTGCCACCCTGTAGTCGCCGCTTCCAGAATGACCTTTTTATCCATGGTCATGGACTTGGGCTCATCAAGGACAGGAAGCTCTCTTTTTGTCTCGGCCTCAGGATCGATAATGTCATGAATAGGCTCCATCTCCTTGATCCAACTGTAATCCGGTTTTCTGTCTTTAATCATAAGTCCTCCTATGAATTTGTAGTTTGGCTTACACATCTCACTGAAAATAATTATTTTATCCATTCTAGAGCAGCCAATTTAGCTCTTAAAATGGCATTTTTTGCACCAAAATGCCCTCTCTAAGAATCCCTATCTCAGCAACACTGATTTAATAATATTTATTATTCGATCCTTAGATTGCCCTTTATTAGGGTAAAAATGTTACTCTAAGCTCACATAGGTGATGTATAAACAAACAAACCATTTATTTTCTGCAATATACATAAGCCAAACGACAAATTCAAACCTATTATCAGATAATAATGTTGTGACGGTGTTGAACAACACATGATTATAAATAGTGATAAGATTAAAAATAGAGTACCCATGCCTACTAATCTTTTTTTTAATTTCATGCGGCCTCCATAAGCCTTTATTGAAGTACTCTCCTAGCGCAGGACCTTTTTATCATGGGATTTTCTCCGATATTTTTTGGGCTAATCTAATAATCTCTTGACTGTATTTCTTTTCCACCTCATTCATCGTATGTTGAAACGTGGAAAAGGCGAAAATAACGCCGCCCAAGATCTCATCCCGAGCCTCGCTTTTAACGGGCGCTCCTATCACGAGCAGTCCGGGAGTCCATTCTTCATTGTTAATCGCATAGCCTTGTTCTTTTGCTTTCCTTAAGTCGATACGCAGTGCTTTCTTGCTGAGGATTGACATCTCAGTTCTCCGGATAAAATCGAGGCTATCGATGATAGTGGCCTGCTTTTCTTCAGGGAGATAGGCAAGAATGGCCTTGCCCAACGCACTGCAGTGCAGAGCGGTTATAACTCTTGGCCCAAAAAAGACCAGTGTATCCCTGGTGTGCTTCTCATAGAGCATGAGAATTCTGTTCTCATCGAGAATTCCGAGCTGAACACTGACTTTGAATGCATCATGGGCTTCATCGAGGAAGGGCTGACTGATTTTCATCAACTCCAGTGTGTTGATAGCTCTGTACCCTAGAGAGATAGCTTTGCTCCCCAGTTTGAGCAATTTCGAATCCGAATCCTTGACCAGATACCCTTCAAGCACAAGGGTGTTGACAAGTCGATAGGCTGTCATCATATCGAGATCAAGCTTCTCAGCGATATCCTTCAGCCTGAGACCTGAATGATCTTGATTGAATAAGTTAAGGATTCCCAACCCTTTTCTGAAGGTTTTGGAATAGGTCCCTTTCGACTCCGTGCTCATTAGCCTTGCTCGAGGAGATTTTAAATAATTATCATTTAATGATATATACTATCAATATGTGATAACTTATAGAGACGGGACATTTTTGTCAAGTAGAAATAAAATCTTTGAATTAAGATTTAATTTCAATAATATGAGCAAGTGGATGACGCACAGAAAGAATATGCAATAAGATAATAAGCAATAAGATAAGGAATCAAATCATTTGACCGAAAATCATTTAAGCTGAGAAATCACAGTGAATTGCAATCAAAGGAAATCTGTATTTCTGGGAGGTGGCATACTGCTTTTTGCCATGTTCATGTCAATTAATTTTATCGCTATTATCCCCCCTTTCGAAAATCCCGACGAGTTTGGTCATGTTGCTCATGTTCTGCACTTGATCCAGAATAAATCCCTTCCCCGAGTTGAACATAAAAGATCTTTTCTTCCGGCAGGTCAGGGATTTCAGCCGCCTATCTACTATCTATCTTGTGTGCCCATTGCCTTGCTCAGCGGAACAAATTTTGATCCTGAGAGGCCTCCCAGAAATAAAAAATTCAAATGGAAGCCAGCGCTCCCCGGAGAAGGGGAACATCGCAAATATAAACCTCTCACAAGAAACTCTGCAACAAACGTCATAAAAATATCAAAACTTTGTGTCCTGCTGCGTTGGATATCATTGTTCTGGGGCATGCTGACCGGAATCCTTGTGGGCAGGCTTTTATGGCGCCTCTCAGGAGAATCGACCTCTTTAACACTTGCCGGCCTATCTCTGTTTGCCCTGAATCCACGTTGGATCGAGACGTGTGCTTCGGTCACCAATGATGTTGCGGCCACATGCATGGCAACATTGGTCATACTCGTGCTCGTCGAATTTGTTTTGTCCGGAAAGGGTCATTCTTTTGTCTGGAGCACCACCCTTGGAGTACTCTGCGCCTTAGCTGCACTGACAAAATTGAATTGTGCAGGATTAATCCCCATAGCTGTAATTATAATCCTCTTTGCCTCAATAAAAAGCGAGAGGACTTCTTTGAAAAGAAGTTTTCTGTCTCTGACCGTGTTTTCCCTGGGGATAATTGTGCTATTGTGCCCATGGCTCTTGAGAAACTATTTTATCTACGATCATGTCTTTGCCATTGTCAGAAACATAGAAAAACCATTTTCTGCCCTTCGAACTGAGCCAATGGGCCCCCTAGCTTTTTTTTCTCAGGAATTCCAAGGACTACGTTACAGTTATTGGGCGGTTTTTGGTCAATTCGGTGTTCTTGCGCATGCTGTTGTATATAAGATTTTAGATGCAGTCCTCATCACTGGCAGTATACTTGGGAGCCTTTTTTTTCTGCATAAATTGATAAAGAGCAAAGACATGAATTACCGCGTAGTCCAGACAGTCCCTTTGTCTTGGATTGTCATAATCTTTATATCCTTTTTGTATTTCAATAGGATGATTTTCGCATCTCAGGGAAGGCTCCTCTTTCCGGCAGCAGGGTGTATTGCCTATTTTCTTGCTGGCGGATTTATCTATTTTATTCCTCGAAATGCTCAAAAATTCGTAACGCTGTGTATTACTCTCATGATGGTCACATTCTGCCTGTATAGTCTCTTCTTTGTCTTGATTCCTGCATTTAAAATTTAGGATTTAATAAAAAGAGTATTTGCGCAGACATTTTCCAAAGTTAGACCCCAGATAGCCGTTAAAACGCTCTTTTTGCATACAAAATGAGCGTTATAAGCTGAATTTTCCCCTGTGATATTTCGATAACACTACTATAATCAAAAAGATACACAAGCCAAACTAGGATTTTAGGATGTTCGTTTGATTCCGAGGATTTGGCGGGCTTCGTCGACTGTGGCCACGTCGCGGCCGAGCACCTTGCAGAGGTCGACAATCATCTTCACCGTCTGGGATGTCTTGTTAGGGATGTCATCCTTGTGCGGATAGAGATAGAATATGTCCTCGATCCCCACTCGGATATATTGAGCCCCGAAAAGCAAGCCGACCACCGAAACAGGAAGCCAATTCCTGCCCCCTGGGTGAACCCCCAGCACCATGTCTTCATCGTTGATCACAGACCGCACCAACCCCATGGAACTGATGGCGTTCATGTAAGACCAGGGATCATTGAACTGGAGGTCATCGCGATGCTTCCCCAATTGGATAGCAATGAAGTAAGGTTTCCAGTTGGCTGCGCCGGTGTCCAGCACCGTCCTCTTGAACTGGGAAAAATAATAGGGCTCTACAGAAAACAAAGGCTTGATGTCATTGGCCTCGTAGAATTTCGTGCCCTCCACATTGGTCTCATCTGTCGCTACGGGATGATCTTCCGTGTAGCAGGCCAGTGTCGCGATAAGCGAAGCCTGGACATGCCTGTTCCCTTTTCCTTTCTCGAGATAATCCCTGGCACCGGTCACATAATCGATGGCGATGCTTTTTCTGAAATCATAATTGAAGGAATGGCTGGTGGTGATGAAATCCACCTGCTCAAAAGCCGGATCATTGATGGCTGCTGTGAGGTCCGCGTCATGCATGCGGGGCTTTCCATCGTCCGGGTGGCGGGGATGCATGTGGATACACGACGCCCCGGCCTGGACACACTCGACAATGGCATCGATCTGTTCCCGGACACATGTGTCCCCTCCTCTGGAACCGGGGGGGAGATCGGGCACTCCCCTCTCCCGCCACCATTGGGACGGCTGCCAGCCGGTGATGGCTGCTTCGATAATCACCTTCTTGTCCATCGTGGGGATGATCGGCTCCTTAAGGATAGGCATCTCCTCCACGCCATAGGTGTCTGGATCGATGATCTCCAGCACAGGCGTCCATTTTTTGATCCACTCATAGGCCT
>Ga0180432_10000703_pt1 | contig 54673 bp, 47 predicted proteins | sample SS_ome_10_FD_132414 | JGI IMG/M metagenome (GOLD analysis project Ga0180432, IMG submission 132414) | Hypersaline lake sediment archaeal communities from the Salton Sea, California, USA - SS_1_MS_2 metaG | ecosystem: Environmental > Aquatic > Non-marine Saline and Alkaline > Hypersaline >... | reverse complement strand
GCAGCCGTCAACGTCGTCTTCCCGTGGTCCACGTGACCGATCGTGCCCACGTTGATGTGCGGCTTCTTGCGCTCAAACTTCTCCTTGGCCATCGGTTGGGTCCCTTCACTTGTCACTTGCCGGACTTGCCGGGTCGAGGTTCCTGGGCCGCCCAAATCCACCCGCACCAGCCCTGCACAGAGCTCAGGGCTGCGCGTGCGCGAGCCGCCCGTTCACTTTCACTGTCGCGTCGATGCACTCCCGACGCGCGCCACGACTAGTCTTCGTCAGGCCGCCGCGTTGCGGTCAAGCCCGGGCGCATCATATGCGCGGATTCCCTGGAGCTGCTGATGGGACTCGAACCCATGGCCTCCTCCTTACCAAGGAGGTGCTCTACCACTGAGCTACAGCAGCAGCCTGCGTACACAAGTTGTTGCGCGCACTACGCCAGTACGCACAGAAGCATGTATACTACCGCCCACACCGGACTTGTCAACACCTATTCTAGGGCAACCCGCTCGCGGGACCGCCCGAACCCGCGCCCAGGCACAGATCGTCCCCAACCCACTGCCCAGCAATGAGTTGCGTTTTGGGCCGCCACGCCCATCGACCGAGAGACGCGCAGACCGGGAACAAAATCCTCAGAAAAAGGCAAAAAACACGGAAAATTGTCCGCCGGCGCCGCGTCCGCGAGATCAGCCGGCCTTCTCGTCGAGCCACGAGGCGAGCTGGTCCTTCGGGCTCGCCCCGATCATCCGATCCACCTCGGCCCCGTTGCGGAACAGGATCAGGCACGGGATGCTGGTGATCCCGAACTGGCCGGCAAGCTCCGCGTCCTGGTCGCAATCGACCCGGGCGATCTTGACCGTGCCCTGCTTCTCGGTGGCCAGCTCCTCGAGCGCGGGCTCCATCATCTTGCACGGCCCGCACCACTCGGCGAAGAAGTCCACGAGCACGGGCATGGGACTCTGTTCGAGCTCGGTCTTGAAGTTGTCCTTCGTCAGTTCGACCACGTCCGACATACTCCGCTCCTTTGCGCGGTGCGCATTGCGCACGCAATCCCCTCACGGCCTGTTTGGGGCCGACGAGTCGTCTCTTGTAACGTCCGGCACGGGCTTTTGCAAGGAGAACCTGGCGGCAATGTCCCGCGTGAAGGCCGGCACGGCCAGGGTGAGCTCCTCCCGGTCCACATGCACGGATTCGCTGTGCATCACCGCGCCGCGCCGCGTGTCGAACCACTCCACCCGGTAGACCCCGTGCGCAAAGGCCTGCAGATGCAGGCGCACGTCCTCCAGGCGCTCGGGCTCGTACCCGGCTTCGAGCTGGCCGTACCACGTGGCGCGCTTGTCCTGAATCCACAGCCCCGCCCAGGCACGGTCCACGAGCCCGACCACCCGCACCTGCGGATCGTCCTCGGCCAGGAGCGTGCTCTTGGGCCGAGTCCAGTCCACGTCCTTGAGGAACTCGGCCAGGGCCGCGTAGTGGAAGTACAGGTCGTTCGGCTCCACGTACGTGTCCCACCACCACAGCATGGGCGTGCCCGCATAGCCGGAGAGCGCCCCCGCCCACAGCGCGTTGTGCAGGGCGATGCCCTCGGTGTCGCTGTCGTTGAGCGGGTTGTGTTCGTTCGTGCCCGCGTATCCGAACTCGGCCATGAGCACAGGCTTGCCGTGCGCATGCAGGTCGGGCCGCGCGCTGAGCACGAACCCGGCCGCGTCCGTGCCCGCCTCGCCGCCCAGAAAGGCGTACGGGTCGATGTAGCTGTGCTGCTGGACCATGTCCAGGTGGGGCAAGGCCCAGAACGGATCCCAGACCACGTGGTTGCCCAGGCTCGTGGTGACCGGGTGGTCGTAGGGGTCGGCCGCCTGCAGGTGCGCGGCCATCCGTCGGGTCCAGGGCAGGTAAAGGTTCTCGCGTGTGTCCCGGTCCGAGACCGGCTCGTTCTGTAGGCTGTAGTTGATCTCGTTCCACAGCTCCCAGCCCAACAGGCTCGTGTACGCCCCGTACCGGGCCACGAGGTAGCGCAGCTTCGCGCGGAACAGGTCCTGCGCGTCCCGGTCGGTGAAAAACTCAGGCCTCCCCACGCCCGGGCCCTCCGCGGCGCCATAGGGGAGCTTGTCCCAGGCATTCACGAAGTCATGCGCGTTCTCCAGGCACAGCAGCACGTACACGCCCCGGGCGCGCGCGGCCTGGAACACGGCGTCCAGTTGCGCGGCCGCGGCCAGGTCGTAGGCGTAGGGGTCGGCCGTCTCCAGCCGGAACCCCCAGGTGCACAGCCACAGCCGCGTGTAGTTCGCGCCCGCGCGTCGGGCGAGCTTGTCCAGATACTCGATGTATCCGGCCGCCCCGGTGCGCGGCGGCGGCCAGCACACATTCAGCCCCAGTGCGAAGTAGCCGCTGCCGTCCGTGAACCGCAGGCAGTGATGATCCTGGTCGCTACGGTGCAGGAACCCCGGCCCCCGCGCGGGCCCGGTGCGGAACGTGCCCTGCCACAGAGTCCGCGGCGCGGCCGGGGGGTCCACGGGCACGAGCTTGAGCGCCACCCGGTGCAAGCCCGGCTCAACGGGCGCGAAGCGCACCCGCCAGTGCCCGCCGTCTTCGTCCTTCGGGCGAGGCGCCTCGATCACGCGACGCACCGGGTCGCCCTGGTCGTTCGACTCGACCACCTCCAGCGAAAGCAGGCGGTAGGCCCGGGTCCAGTGCGCGGGCACCACCACCTTGCGGCCCGAGGGCGCAGTTACGTATGCGTCCAGCCGCGTGCGCCTGGGGTCGAAGCGCGCCACGCCCGGGTACCGGAAGTCGAGCTCCCACAGCCCGTAGCGCGGCGCCCGGTCCGGGGCCCGCAGGATCGTCAGGCCCCCGGCCTCGGCCGCCCGGGCGACGCCGACCCCTAGGGCGGCATACAGGAACATGGTCGTCAGCCAAGGGATACGCATGGGCGGGAGTATACGCACCGCGCACGGTCCGGGTCAACCGGCGCCGCATCCGGCGAACGGATCGCGCCCGAGCCACGCGGCCAGCGCCTCGGGCGGCACGGTCCGCGCTCGCTGGCGCGCACGGCGCATGCGCACCAGGTGCGGCACGCCGCGCACGAGCCACCCCGTGGCCCGCCAGAAGGCCCGGCCCTCCACCTTCCAGGGCCGGGGGCCGTACTTGAGGCAGTAGCGCAGCCGCGTCTCCCAGAAGACGCGCGGCAGGTGGGCGAGCAGCGTAGGCGCGGGCAGATTCGCGAATGCGCACCAGGCCGCGTTGCGCATCCGCAGGGCCACTTTGTCCGCGCGCGCGAGCGAGGGGCACCGAGCCTCGTAATGCACCACGCGCGCCGCGGGGGCGTACCGACAGGTGTATCCGGCCGCCCGCGCGCGCAGGGCCAGGTCCGCGTCTTCGTGGTAGGCGAAGAAGGCCTCTTCGAACAGGCCGACGCGCTCGAGCGCTTCGCGCCGCCACAGGGCCGCCCCGCCGGAGGGACCGAACACCTCGCAGGCGCGGTCGAACCGGGACCCGTCCGGCTCGCCCTTGTGCAGGGCGCCCGCCACGCCACCGCGGCTCAGGCCCAGGCCCAGGGCGTTCACCGTGCGCCCGTCCCCGTACACCATGCGCGGCGCGCATGCGGCCGCGTCGGGGGCCGCGTCGAGCGCCTCGATCATGCCCGAGAGCCAGCGCCCATCGGCCTCGGTGTCCGCGTTGAGCATCGCGGCGTACGTGCCGCGCGCCATGCGCAGCCCCGTATTGACCGCGGCGGCGAACCCCTGCGGCGCGCCCGTGTCGCTGGAGGAGACGAGCTCCACCCAGGGATAGCGCGTGCGCACCAGGCCGCGGCTGCCGTCCCGGCTGGCGTCGTCGACCACGATCGTGCGCACGGACGACAGGTCCTGCCCGGCCACCGCATCCAGGCACGCGGGCAGGACGCCCTCGCCGTCGCGGTTGGGGATGACGAGCGTGACGAGCGCCTCGGTCATGGGCGTTCCTGCACCAGGGCCCGCAGCACGCGCACGCAGGCCTGCATCTCGGCAACCTCGGCGCGCTCGGATGCCCCGTGCGCGCCGTGGAGCCCGCAGCCGAGCACCGTGGCCGGCACCCCGCGCTCGTTGAGCACATGCGCGTCGCTGCCGCCCCGCGCGCACACGGGCGTGGGCGCGAGCCCGGCTCTTTCCATGGCCCGGCCGACCAGGCGGCACGCCAGGGCGTCGGGCGCGTGCCGGTAGGCGCGGTAGCAGCGCCGCCGCCCGATGTCGAGACGCGCGGTGTGGACCTCGCCGGTGTCGGGATCCCGGATCCGCTGCGCGCCCACGATGCCGCGCGCCAGGCGTTCGGCCCGGTCCACGTAGAAGTCCAGGCGCGCCTCGTCGAGGCTGCGCACCTCGTAGTCGGCCTGTGCCTCACCCGGGATCACGTTGAGCGCCGTGCCGCCGCGCACCACGCCCAGGTTGCACGTGCTCGCCTCGTCCAACCGCCCCGAGGGCAGTGCCGCTACGACGCGCGCGACGAGGTGCGCGGCGTTGATGCCCCGCTCCGGCTCGGTGGCGTGCCCGGCCTTGCCCTGCACGCGCAGGCGCATGGCCTCCTTGGCCGGACCGGCGACGGTGAACTGCGCCGGGTCGCTGTGGTCCAGGGCCACGGCCGCGTCCACCCCCGCAAGCCACGCCTGGGGCAAGGCGCGCGCGCCCAGGAGCTCCACCTCCTCGGCCACGGTAAACACCACGCGCACCGGTCCGTGCGCCTCTCGGGGCATCTCGCGCAGCGCCTGGAGGAGCGCGAGCGCGCAGGCCACGCCCGCCTTGTCGTCCGCGCCGATCACCCGCCCGTCGCGCGAGCGGTAGGTGTCCCCCTCGCGAGTCCAGTCCGCGGGCGCGTCGCCGGTCTCCACGGTGTCCAGGTGCGCGCATACAAGGATCGACGCCCCTTGTCCCTCGCCCGGCACGCGCACGAGCAGGTTGCCCGCGTCTCCGTCCACCGCACGGGCCGCCTCGTCCTCCTCCACCGCGTACCCGAGCCCGGTGCAGAACTCGCGCACCCACGCGGCCACCGCGCCCTCGCGGCGCGAGGGGCTGGGCCGGGCGATGAGCGCCTCGAACATGTCGGTCAGGTCCATGCCGCCTCCTCTCCGAACGGTCCGGGCATGCTATCCCGCCGGGTCCGGCCCGTCAAGCGCACGGCCGGGGCGCGCTTTCGGTTGCCGATTCGCGCGTCCGGGCCTATGCTGTGGCGCGCATGCGCCAGCGTCGTGCGCCACGGAGTAGCGGCATGGACAGGGTCTCCCGAATCTGGCGGCTCCTATCGCGTCCCGGCGTGGGCGTGGCCGCGTTCGCAGGGGCGCTGTATCTCGTGCGCCTGGGCGACGGGGTGCTCGTGGAGGACCCGGCCCGGTACGCGGCCGCGGCCAAGGCGATCGTGGACACGGGCGAGTGGCTCACCATGCACATCGGCGGCGAACCCTACTTCAACAAGCCGCCGCTCGTGTTCTGGCTGACCGCATGCGTGTTCCACGTCGCGGGGGTGGGCACGGCCGCGGCGCGGCTCGTGCCCGCGCTCCTGGGCGCGGGCACGCTGTTGCTTGTCTACGACCTCGTGCGCCGGTGGCGCGGCCCGCAGGCCGGAGTTCTGGCCGCGGTGGTTCTGGGGCTTACCAACGACTTCCTGCGCCACACCGCGGAGGCGCGCCTCGACGGGCCGCAGGCCTTCTTCATGGTGCTGGCCGCGTGGGCCGGGATGCGCGCGCTCCTGGGTGGGAACCGATGGTGGGCGCTCGTACCGGGCGTGGTCTGCGGCCTGGGGTTCCTGGCCAAGGGGCCCATGGTCCTGACGGTGCTGCCCGCGGTTGCGCTCGCCGCGCTCGCGTGCGGCCGGGCGCGCCGAGTCCTGGGGGCGCCCTTCTGGCTGGGGCTGGGCCTCGGGGCCGCGGTCGCCGCGCCCTGGTTCGTGCTCGTGAGCCAGGCCAATCCCGAGTTCGCCGCGCATTTCTTCGGGCACGAAATCGCCGCGCGCCTGGAGGGCGCATGGCAGGCGGACAAGAGCCGGTGGCACTTCGTCTACGTGCTCGCGGTCCACGGCCTGCCCTGGACCCCGTTCTGGGCGGCGGGCGCGTGGATGGCCGCGCGGCGCGCGCGCGGCGCAGGTCCGCGCGACCGGGGCGCACAGGTTCTGCTCCTCGCCTGGGCCGCGGTCACGCTCGCGGCCGCGTTCGCGCCCCCGCGCATGTACGGCCGGTACCTCGTGCCCGCGTACCCGCCGCTGGCGGCCCTGGCCGTGCTGCCGCTTGTGCGCCTGCTGCCCGCGGCCGTGCCCGCGCACTTGGCGCGCAGGCTCACAGTCTGGGGCCTGGTCCTCGGGCTGGGCATCGCGGCCGCGCCGGTCTCGCGCCACGAGACCGACCGCAAGTACGGCATCCGCCTCGTCGCGCCCCTGGTGCGGGCGGCCGTGCCGCCCGGGGCGCCGGTGCCCCTGTTCCACCCGGAGGTGCACGCCCCCCGGGCGGTGGTGGCCTTCTACTTCGACCGGCCCTCGGTGTGGCTCAATGCGGCCGACGAGGCCCTGCACACCCGCTCGCCCCTGGTGGTGACAAGCGAGGGCGGCCTAGCCCAGCTCCGGCCGCTCGGGTTCGAGCCGGTGCTTGCGCGCTCGCGCTTCGTCCTCGCGTCGCGCGGACCGTTCGTCGAGCCGGATCCTAGCCCGCGGCCTGTTCCTTGATGGCGCCGGCCAGGGCCTGCCAATCGGGCGCCTCGCCGCGGCCGATGGCGGCCCGGCCCTCCTGGATGAGCCGCTCGATGCCCGCGCGCCCGAGGTTCACGTTCTTGCTCCCGGCCGGAGAGATAACCGCCACGTACGTTACCCCGGACCAGCGCTCCAGCCCGTAGTCGCTGAGTTGGCAGTTGTGCCCCCGGCGCGAGATGCCCTCGATCACGTGGAAGTACTTCGGCCATCCGCGGGCGATGCTCAGGGCCTCGTCGTACGCGTGGCTCGCACGGGCGTAGCGCTCTGCCGCGTGGTCGGCGGCCGCACGGGCCTGGGGCCAGTGGCCGTCGCGCGCGCGCTCGCCCGCCTCGCGCAGGTCCAGGAGCGCGGCATACTTCTCCCGGAGGAACTCGATGTAGCTCCTTTGCAGGGCCGTGCTCGCCTTCAGGAATCGGAACCGCTCGGTCGCGCCCCGCAGGGCCTGGGCGCGCATATCCGCCTCGCGCACCGTGCTCGCGGCCATCTGAAGCATGTTCGCGCCCGTGCGCAGGTCCACCGGCCCTCCGGCCAGGCGCACCATCCCGTCCTGGCGCTCGTACCGGTAGCCCATGCCGCCGACCCGCTCGGCGCTGAGCAATTGGTCGTCGGCCCCGTCGCACAGCGGCCAGCCCGTGTAATTGTGGAACGGGGTGCGCCACGCGCAGGAGAGAAGCTCCAGGATCTCCTCCACGGCCGCGGCCTCGCCCTGGCCGTAGATCGCCTGCGTATACCTGCGCCGATGCGCGATCTCGCTGAACGCGTCGGGGTCCCAGGCGATGTCGCCAAACGCGTCGATGGTGTACTCGCCACTGAACATGCTCACGTGGTGCGCTTCGAAGCCGACCACGTAGGGCTGGAAGTTCCGCGCGCGGTCGAGCATCTCGGGCAGGTTCGGGCTGATCGTGGTCGCGTTGGACACGTCCCAGTTCGCCACGCAGGCCTGGTGGATCACGGGCTTGTTGTGGCGGACCTCGTCCACGAGCATGCGATCCATGTGTACGTTCAGGAACGTCATGTCCTCCGGGATCTCGTCGCCGTACCGGTCCAGGAAGTCCTTGGTCGGGAAGTGCCAGTCCAGGAGGTACACTGCCTTGTCCGGGTAACGCTCGCGGATGTACTGGTAGGCCTCCAGCACCAGAGACAGGTACGCGCGCCCGTCCGCGCAGTCCGGGCACTTGCACCCGCCCTCATGCGGCCAGATCGTGAACGCGTCCGCGTCCGCGTACGTGTCCACCGTCTCGCGCGCGACGGCGGCCAGGTGGTCGCGGGCCTTGGTCCAGCACAGATACCCCTGGTAGAAGCTCGTGGACGTGGTCATGTGGTCCGGATGGTGCTTCTGGTACTCGAAGGTCGAGGCGTTCGTGCAGTACCCGATCCACGCCTCCAGCCCGTATTCGTGGCACCGCTCGATGACCGCGTGCAGCATCCGGATGCGCTCGTCCGTGGACATGTACGGGTCGGGCACGCCCCGGGCCTCGGGCGCGCAGTCGTAACGCAGGAAGTTCATCTGCGCGAACAGGAGCACATGCACCGCGTTGTACCGCTGGCGCACGCACCAGTCCACGCACTGCATCCAGCGCTCGGTGTCCCAGGCCCAGGGGCTGTGCAGGTCCGAGTAGTTGCCCAGAACCTGGGGCTTGTAGCTGCGCACCGCATTGCGCGAGACCTCGGTCAGCGCGAGCTCCTCCGGGATCGGCGCGCACGCGGCCGGACGGTCCGGGCGCACGTCGCCGTGGAACCCGTGGTACATGCCGTGGGCCTCGCGCAGGAAATGAAACACCCCGAAGTACACGCACCGCTTGCGGTTGCCCAAGACGAGCAATCGGCGCGTGCCGTCTTCGGCCTCCCAGGCGTGCGCGAGGTACGCGTCCGCCTCCGCCGCGCGCACGGTCTCGGCGGCCTTGCGCACCGCGTCGGGCGTGTCCGCGGGCGGCTCCAGGGCCAGGAGCACCTGCCACGGGCCTGCCTGCGGTCCGTCCTCCGCGACCGGGAACTCGGCCTCCGGGAACAGGGCCCCGAGCTCCCGGGCGAGCGTGCGCGCCGCGGGCTCCAGGGCCTCGTCGCCCACCGTGATGCGTACCGGTTCCGTTTTCATATACCTCCTCCTTTCTGCGGGCATGTTCGGGTCAACCAAGGCGCAACGTTCCGTACAGCCCGGGGTCCTTGGTCCCCTGGATTCCGTCATGGACCTTCACCGCTTCCGTCCGCTTGCGTATGAACGCGAGCGAGTAGCGCACCGTGCGCCCCGGCTTGGGCTTCAGTCCGGACCGCACCGCGCCCCACGGAACCACGGCCCGGTACGCGACCGCGCGGCCCGCGGGCCCGGGCACGGCGTCCAGACGCACGCCGTGGCGTTCCGGGCGATCCGCCTTGCGCCGGCCGCGCACACACCGCAGCGCGGCCTCCGTGCGCCCGCCGCGGCGCAGACCCACGACCGCCTCGAACCCCGGCTCCTCGCCCGCGGCGAGGGCCAGCTCCAGGGACGTGCCGAAGTACACGGGCTCGTGCCCGGGCGCAAGGTGCACGCGCTCACCGAGGACCAGCGCATCGATCCGGAGCGCCTCGGCCGAGTAATGAAAAAAGACCAGCGCCTCGGGCCGCGCCCCGCCGAGGAAGCGAACGGGCGGGCTGGGCGAGTCTTCGTCGATGCGGTACCCCTGCGCGGTCGTCAGGCGCGCGCGTCCTGCCTGGCCCACGGGCCGGGCCACCGGCGGCTCGGTGCCCAGGGGCGTGGCGTGCAGGCGCTTGAGGAACCGGGAGGCGCCGCCCGGCAGCCACAGGCGCGTGGCCTCCTGCGCGCCCTCCGGGCCGCTCGCCTCGGCCTCCACGGACCAGGGAAGCGCCGACTTGCCCACGCGCCAGGCCATTCGGGTCTCGGCTCCGGGCGCAAGGGTGCGGACAGGCGACCGGCGCTCGCGCAGGCCCTGGCGCGCGTCCTCCCAGCGCGCGGCCAGGACCACGGGCCGGAGTTCGGTCTCGGACCGGTTGCGCGCGGTCAGGGTCAGGCTGCGTGCATCCGAGTCGACCTCCAGGGCCAGGGGCGGGCCGACCGCGCACGGGATGCGCATGCGCTCGGCGCCCTGCGAACCGCTCAACTCCACGCACAGGTGCGCGGTCTCCTGCATCCTCGCGGCGGCCAGCGGCGCGTGCACGCGCACGGGCACGGTCGCACTTGCGCCCGCGTCCAAGGTCCGCTCGACTCCCGCGGGCTCGCACCGCCAGCTGTCCGGCGCGCGCGCCTCCAGCCGGTAGACTTGCTCCCGGTCCGTGGGGTTGAAGAGGTCGAAGCGCGTCCGCGCGCTCGCGCCGGCGACCACGCGCAACTCGTCGTCGGCCGCCCGCAAAGCGGCGCTGGGGCGCCCCGGCCGGTTCTGCCAGTCCACCGAAACCGAGCCCGCGCGCACGGGCGGGTCGATGCGCACGGTCTTGGTCCGGCCCGGGAACAGGTCGAACCAGTTCTCCGCGAGGTGCAGGTCCCGGTCCGTGCAGGTCAGGGCCACGTTGCGCGCATAGGTGTCCGCGCGCAGCGTGACGGCTCGCACCTGCCCGTTCCGCTTGTGCTCCCGCACGCGCACCTCTGCCTGCGGGAGCTTGAGCCGGCACAGCCGGTCGAGAAACTTGCGGTTCTCGCTCACCAAGCGCCCCCGCTCGTAATAGCCCAGCCGCAGCGCCACGGCGGACCGGTCCACGCCCCGCAGCGCGCGCGGGCCCAGGCGGCCGACCGCGACCGCGCTGTTCGCCTCCGCACGCACGGACCATCGAGACTCGTGCACGGTCTCGCCCGTAAAGGTGACGAGCTGGGCGCGCACCTCGCCTCGCGTCGAGCGCAGGGGGTCGGTGACGAGGCGCACCTCGACCTCGCGGCCCCGGTCCAGGGCCACGGGCAGGACCGGTTGCGAGGCCCGTTTCATCGCGTAGTACGAAGGCTTTTCCCGGCCGTAGTAGTCGACCAGGGACCATGCGTGCGAGGGCCACGCATCGTCGAACATCCAGAAGCAGGAGCCGCTGTTCTCCCACCGGTGCGCGCGCTGAAGCTCCAGCTGTTCGCGCACGGTTTCGGCCTGCTGGACGCGCCAGAAGTAGCACGCCTCGTCGAACCCCAGCGCCCGCGGACCGGCCACCCGCTGGACAAAGGCCTGTTCGAAGCCGCGGTTGAGATTGCGGAAGTCGTGCACCCGCCACACCGGATTCTCCCACGCGCGCGCCCCGTCCGGCAGGAAGGCCTGCATGGACTTGTCCACCGGCGGGGCGCCGGGCACGTACCACTCGTTCAGGAAGCTGGGCATGCGCTTGACCCACGACGTGTCGCCCAGGTGCCCGAGTTGCAGATGGGTGGCCCCGTGCAGCGGATTGAGATACCCCTCCGGATCGCGGGCGTGCGCGCCCACGCACCCGGAGCTGGGCCGATACGGCGCCGATGCGCCCAGTTTGTCGAGCACCTCCGGGATAACCTCGTAGAAGAGCCGCTCTCCATAGAACCGGCCGTTGGGCCGCCCGGCACGCGCGCCCGCGCTGCGGCGCTGCTGGTCGATCTCGTTGTTTCCGCACCAGGTCAGGATGCAGGGGTGGTTGCAGAGCGCCAGGACCGCCTCCACGGCCTCGCGGCGGACCTCTTCCACGAAGCCTTCGTCGAAGTCCGGGTACTCCGCGCACGAGAACATGAAGTCCTGCCACACCGCGATGCCCAGCTCGTCGCACAGCCGGTAGAAGACCGGATCCTCGTAGAAGCCTCCGCCCCACACGCGCAGGTAGTTCATGTGCCCGTCCACCAGGCGCGACAGGAGATGCCGGTAGTGCGACGGCGTGACGCGCGAAGGGATGATGTTCGCTGGCACCCAGTTGGCGCCGTTGAGGTACACGGGCCGGCCGTTGACCCGGTAGGTGAACCGGTACGCGCCCCGCGCGCGGCGCGGGCGCTCGTCGATCTCCACCGCGCGCACGCCGAACGTGGTGCGCGCCTCGTCCACGACCCGGCCTTCCACGGACAGGGCGCACCGGGCCTCGTACAGGTTCTGCGGGCCGTACCCGGCCGGCCACCACAGACGCGGATGGGAGAGCACGCCGCTGACCGCATGCTCGGTCGCACCCGGGGCCAGGAGCACCGCGCGCTCGAACTCGGCCGCCGGCGCCTCGCTCCCTTGCGGATACAGCCCGACGCGCATGCGGCCCTCCTGTTGCCGGCTTAGGAAGTTGCGCGCGCGCCACCGCACGGTCAGCGCCGCCTCGTCGCGCTTGAGCGCGTCGGTGCGCACCTGCACCCGGTCCACGCACCCCCGGTCGTAGACGCGCAGCTCCACGCCCCGCCACAGGCCGCAGGTGCACAGGTCCTGGGTCCAGTCCCACCCGAAGCTGCACTGCATCTTGCGCATGTACGGCCGCAGCGCGGTGAGATCCGGCGACATGGTCGCCCGCGCGCCGTGGAACCCGCAATGGATCGCGTGGGGGGAAGGCAAGCGCGCGAGCAGGGCCCGCGGCAGATGCGAGTGCACGCGCACAAGCAGCGTGTTTTCGTCGGCCAAGCGGCCGGTCACGTCGACGCGCAGGGGGCGAAACATGTTCGCGTGGCGCGCCAGGTGGCGACCGTTGAGCCACACGTCCGCGAAGTAGTCGAGCCCATGAAACACGAGCTCCGCGGCGCGGGCGCGTCCCTTGGGGCGGGTGAACGTTCGCTCGTACCACCAGGCCTGTTGCCTGATCCATCCAAGCCGGGTTACGTTGTCGGCCGCGGTGGGCTCCTCGATGCGCCCGGCCGACAGCAGCGCCTCGTGCACGTCGCCGGGCACGGGCGCGTCGATCCGCCCCCGGCGCGGCCGGGCGCGGGGGTCGGTGTCCGGGTCGGGGTCTGCCTCGTGCCAGGCGAGACGCCAGGTGCCGTTCAAGTCGAGCGTGCGGTTGGGCATGTCTACTCCTGTGCGTGCACAAGGCGCGGCGGCGCAGAGCCGCGAGCATAGGTCGCGCCGCGCGCCTGTCAAGCCGAACGGACGCGCTTTGCTCTGGACATGCCCGCGGCCCGGGGATAACGTATACGGCTCATGCGCCCGGGCGCGCGGTGCTGCGTCCGGCCCCACAACCGACCCGATGAGGAGAGGCCGACATGACCGAGTTTGGACAGAACGCCCAGGGAGAAGAGCTCGCCAAGCTCGCCGCGGACACGATTCGCCTGCTCGCCGCCGACGGGGTGCAGGCGGCCAAGAGCGGCCACCCGGGCATGCCCATGGGCGCGGCGGACGTGGCGCACGTCTTGTGGACCCAGTTCCTGCGCCTCGACCCCGCCGACCCGAGCTGGATCGACCGGGACCGGTTCGTGCTCTCGGCCGGGCACGCCAGCATGCTCCTGTACGCGCTCGTGCACCTGGCCGGGTTCGACCTGCCCATGGACGAGCTCAAGCGTTTCCGCCAGCTCGGAAGCCGCACGCCCGGCCACCCCGAGTACGGCCACACGCCGGGCGTGGAGGCCACGGGCGGGCCCCTGGGCGCGGGGTTCGCCATGGCGGTGGGGCTCGCCCTGGCCGAGCGCATGCTCGCCGCGCGGTTCAACCGGCCGGGCCACGAGGTCCTGGATCACTTCACCTATGCGCTCTCCAGCGACGGGTGCATGATGGAGGGAATCACCCACGAGGCGGCCAGCCTGGCCGGGCACCTGGGCCTGGGGCGGCTCATCGTGTTCTACGACGACAACGAGATCACCATCGAGGGCGACACCGGGTTCACCTTCACCGAGGACGTCAACCGCCGCTACGAGGTCTACCACTGGCACGTGCAGGACATCGACGGCCACGACCACGGCGCCATCGCCGAGGCGATCCGCGCCGCCCAGGCCGAGGCCGAGCGGCCGAGCCTGATCGTGTGCCACACCACGATCGGCCGCGGCGCGCCGCACAAGGCGGGCCAGGCCGGCACCCACGGCGAGCCTCTGGGCGACGAGGAGCTCGCGGCCACCAAGCAGCAGCTCGGGTGGCCGCAGGACCGGTTCTTCTTCGTGCCCGAGTCCGTGCGCGACCTGTGGCATCGTCGCCAGCAGGCCTGGCAGCGCGAGCGCGCCCAGTGGAACGAACGGTTCGCCGCCTACGCTGCGGCGCACAAGGGCCTCGCGCGCGCGCTCCAGGACGAGGTCGCGGGCAAGCTGCCCCGCAACCTGCGCAAGACGCTCAAGCCCGTGCCCGCCGGCGAGGTGGACGCCACGCGGTCGAGCGGTGGTGCCGCGCTCAACCACCTGGCCGCCGCCGTGCCGCAGCTCGTGGGCGGGGCCGCGGACCTGGCCCCGAGCACCAAGACGGTGCTCAAGGAGTTCGACTTCGTCTCTCCCGGGCACTTCGAGGGACGCAACCTGCACTTCGGGGTGCGCGAGCACGCCATGGGCAACATCACCAACGGCCTGGCCCTGCACGGCGGGCTGCGTCCGTTCTGCGCCACGTTCCTGGTGTTCGCAGACTACATGCGCGCGTCCATCCGCCTGGCCGCGCTCCAGGGGGTGCCGGTGCTCTTCTACTTCACGCACGACAGCATCTTCGTGGGCGAGGACGGGCCCACGCACCAGCCCGTGGAGCAGATCGAGAGCCTGCGGTGCATCCCGAACCTGCTGGTCATGCGCCCCTGCGACGCGAACGAAACGGGCGAGGCCCTGTGCATGGCACTGGAGCACACCGACGGCCCGGTGGCCCTGTGCCTGACCCGGCAGAAGCTGCCGGCCCTGGACCGCATGCAGTGCGCCCCGGCCGAGGGGGCCCGGCGCGGCGCGTATGTGCTGCGCGAGGCGCCGGCGGGCAAGCCGGACCTACTGCTGATTGCTTCGGGCAGCGAAGTACACCTCGCGCTCGAGCTGTACGACAGGCTCGTGGACCTGGGCCGCCAACCGCGCGTGGTGAGCATGGTGTCGATGGAGGTGTTCGACGCACAGTCGGCCCGCTACCGGGGCCGGGTCCTACCCAAGCGGGTGCGCACGCGCGTGACCCTGGAGGCCTCGCGCGACGCCCACTGGCACAAGTACGCGGGCGATCGTGGGCTGGTCGTTGGCTTGCAGGGGTTCGGGGCCTCGGCGCCGTACCAGGACCTGGCCGAGCACTTCGGGTTCACCGCAGACGCGGTGCTCGACCGCATGCGCGCGCGCAACATGCTCTGAGCGCCGTCGCGCCGCGCGCGATCCGGGGCATGGAAACGAAAGAACGGTATCGCCTGGGCGATACCGTTCTTTCGCTGTTCCTCGCGAGGAATCGAGGAATTCAGATGTCCTGGGCCTTCACCGTGGCGCGCTTGTTCATCTTGGTCCGCTCGACTGCCTCATCGAGCAACTCGGCCACCTTGCCGTTGAGCGCCTCGATCGCGTCGGCCGAGGTCATGCAACCCTTCTTCTTCACGTAGTCCTTGACCTTGCTTTGGACCACGAGCGGGTCGCCCCCCTTGCCCATCTTCTTCGCCATGTTTCGTCTCCTTGCTCCCCCTCTCCTGGAACGAAACCCCACGTAGGGCCCCGTCAATCGCGTCCTATTGTAGAATCGCTCGCAGGGGTGTCAAGCCGATTCCTCCGGGAAAAGTTGACCTCGCTGCGCGGACAGGTAGGCCTGGAGGATCATCTGCGCGGCCACGGCGTCGACCCGGTCCGCGCGCTTGCCGCGGCTGAGGCCCTGGTCCTGGAGGCTGCGCTCTGCGGCCACGGTGGTCAGCCGCTCGTCGAACAGATCCACGGTCAGGCCCTGCGCGCGCAGCTTGTCGGCGAATGCTTCGCACGCGCGCGCCTTGGCGCCCATGCGCCCGCGCAATGTGCGGGCCAGGCCCACGACTACCCGGCCGCACCCCTGTTCGCGCGCCGCCGCGGCCACCTGGGCGCACGCGTCCTCGTCCGAGCGCACCCGCAGCGTGCGCAGGGGGCTGGCGATGCGCCCTTCGGGGTCCGACACGGCCAGGCCCACGCGCTTCTCGCCGTAATCCACGCCCAGGACACGCATTACAAAAGCTCCGTGCGCCCCTGCGCCTCCAGGGCGCGCACGAGCTCGCGCACCTGTTCGGCCCGGTCGCGCCGACACACGAGCACCGCGTCCCGGGTCTGCACGACCACGAGGTCCTGGACGCCGACCAGGGCCACCAGCTTGTCCGCAAGCACGGTATTGCTCGAAGCGTCTACGCTCACCGCCGGGCCCAGGCACACGTTCCCCTGCGCGTCCGCGGCGTGATGGTCCGCCACCGCGGCCCAGGAGCCCACGTCGTCCCACGCGAACTCGGCCCGGACCACCCGCACCTTTCGAGCGTGCTCCATGACGGCCACGTCAAAGCTGGCAGTCGGCATCCCCGCATAGGCCTCGCGCAGCGCCTCGGCCTCGTCGGCCGCGTCCACCCGGCCGCGAAAAATTTCCAGCCGCGCGTGGATCCGTGGGGCCTGGCGCGCGAGCTCGTCCAGGACCACGGACGCACGGAACAGGAACATGCCCGCGTTCCACAGGTACCCGCCCTCGACCAACAGGTCGCGGGCGGTGTGCAGGTCGGGCTTCTCCACGAACCGATCCACATCGAACGCGGGCGGCTGCGTGTCGCCTGCTCGCGCGCCCTGCTTCACGTATCCGTATCCCGTAGCCGGGAACGTGGGCGGCACGCCGATCGTCACGATGGCGGGCTCGGCTGCCGCGAGCTCCACGGCCGCGGCCACCGTGCGCGCCAGACCCTCGGCCGGGTCGATCCACGCGTCGGCCGGAAACACGCCCACCACCGGGTCCGCGCCGCTTCGCACTTGCGCGAGATGGGCGGCCAGGCCCACGCAGGCCGCGGTGTTGCGCCCCTCGGGCTCGGCCACCAGGTTCTCGCCGGAAAGGTCGGGCAGATGCTCCCGGGTGCCGGCGGCTTGGTCGGCGTTGGTCACCACCAGGATCCGCGCAGGATCGCCGTGCGCGGCCAGCCGGTCCCAGGTCTGGCGCAGAAGCGACCGGTCGCCCACCACGGCCAGGAACTGCTTGGGCCGGTCCCTGCGGCTCAGGGGCCAGAAGCGCGTGCCCGCGCCGCCGGCCATGATGACCGGCCAGTAGTCGATCACCGCGCCTCCTCCTCGCCCGCCTCGACGTGCCCGCGCAGCACCGGCCCCCACACCGCCTCGATGGCCGCAAGCACCCGGTCGCGCGCCGCGGCCAAGGGCTCCGGTACGCTGCATCCGGCCGCGCGGCGGTGTCCGCCCCCGCCGAACCGGGCCGCCAGTTCGGTGGCCTCCAGCGGGTGGGCCGCGCGGATGCTCACCTTGGTCTCGCCCGCGGCCGGCACCTCGTAGAAGAAGAGGCCCGCCCGAACGCTCTGCAGGCTGCGGGGAATGTTCACCGTCTCGCTCGCGTCTGCGGGCCCGCACCCGGTGGCCGCGAAGTCCTCCGGCCCCAGGCTCACCCAGGCCACCCGGCCGGCCCACCCGGTCTCCAGGGTCTGCATGGCGCGCGCGGTCAGGCGCAGCTCGCGCAGGGTGCGGCTCTCGTACACGGATTCGTTGAGCCGAGCGGGCGAGGCGCCCAGCTCGACGAGCCGCGCGCCCGCGCGCAGGGCCGCGGCGGTGGCGTTCTCGTAGCTGAACCGTCCGGTGTCGGTGACCAGGCCCACCCACAGGGCCTCGGCCGCCGCGCGCGGGACCGGCCACCCGGCCGCTTCGGCCAGGTCCAGGATCATCTCCGAGACCGAGCTCGCCTCGGATTCGACCCAGTTCGCGTCCCCGAATCCGGTGTTGGAGTGGTGATGGTCGATGTTGAGGATCGGCGCGGCGGACCGGTCCCAGGCCTCCAGGCCCGCCACGCGCTCACAGGCCCCGCAGTCGAGGACCGCCAGCACCGCCCCGGGCGCAGATGGACGGCAGGCCCCCAGCGGGCGCACCTCCTCGCCGCGCAGCAGGAAGGCGTATCGGTCGGGGATCGGATCATTGCACGCCAGGCACGCCTCCTGGCCTCGGCCGCGCAGGATGCGCGCCAGCCCGAGGAGCGCGCCCGCCGCGTCGCCGTCGGGCCGGTCGTGGGTGACGATCACCACCTGGCGCGCCCGGGCGAGACGGTGCTCTACAGTCCGGCCATCGGTACGGATCACGGGCTGGACGCCGCATGCGCGGGCACCAGGCCCGCCGCGAGCAGGGCCTCGGCCAGGCGAAGGTCCTGCGGGGTGGTGATCTTCAGGTTGTACGGCTCTCCGGGAACGGCGCGCAGGGCCAGTCCCGCGGCCTCGGCCAGGCGCGCGTCGTCCGTGGCCCGGGCGTCCAGCTCTTCTGCGCGCGCGTACAGGTGCTCAATCCGCGCGCGGCCGAAGACCTGCGGCGTCTGCACTCCGTACAGCCCGTCGCGGTCCACCGTGCCCTGCACCCGGCCGTCGCGCACGCGCTTGAGCGTGTCGACCACCGGGATCACGGGCACGGCGCCGTCGGCCGTAGCCGCGGCCGCGCACACGGCCCGGATGAGCGCCGCGCTCGCAAACGGACGCACCGCGTCGTGGATGGCCACGAGCGGCGCGTCGCCGCAGAGCGCCGCGAGCCCCCGGGCCACCGAGTCCTGGCGCCGGGGTCCGCCCGAGACGAGCGCGGTCATGCCCGCCGCGCGCAGGGCCGCGCCGTAGGTGCGTTCGAGCCAGGCGCGGTCGGCCTCCGGCACCACCACGACCGCCTCGTCGGCCACGCCCGCCTCGGCCACGCGTTCGAGCACATGGACCAGGATCGGCCGGCCGGCCAGGGGCAAGAACGGCTTCAAAGTCGAGGCGCCCATGCGCCGGCCACGGCCCGCGGCGGGCAGCACGAAGGCGGCGCGCACGGCCGGGGCGCTCATCCCCGGGCCTGTTCCGCGGCCGGCTCGTGCGCCTCCACGGTGTAGCGGTCGCTGAGCTTGCCGAAGACCATGCGTCCCGCGCTCGTCTGGATGGACCCGGTGATGACGATCTCCACGGACTGGTTGATGTACTCGCGTCCCTGCTCGACCACGACCATGGTCCCGTCGTCGAGGTACCCCACGCCCTGGCCGGCCTCCTCGCCGGGGCGCAGGATCGTGACCGTCAGGGTTTCGCCCGGCAGCACCACGGGCTTGAGGGCATTGGCCAGGTCGTTGATGTTGACCACCTTCATGCCCTCGATCTGGGCGACCTTGTTCAGGTTGAAGTCATTGGTGATGATCCGGCCGTTCGTGCGCTTGGCCAGGGCCACGAGCTCCATGTCCACCTCGCAGCGTTCGGGGACGTCGGTCTGCAACAGGATCACCCGCACCTGGTCGTCCTTTTGGAGGTTGCGCACCACGTCCAGCCCGCGGCGGCCCCGCTTGCGGCGCAGCCGATCCGGGCTGTCGGCGATCTGCTGGAGCTCGCGCAGCACGAAGTCCGGGATGGTCAGCGCCCGGCTGATCACGTTCGTGGAGCAGATGTCCAGGATCCGCCCGTCGATAATGGCCGAGGTGTCCAGGATATACCCGCCCTCTTCCTGGCCGCGGTGCGAGAAATCGATGTAGGGAACCAGGAACCGGAAATCATCCTTGGTCTGCAGCACCAGGGTCACGGACAGGTAACAGAGCGCGGTCATGATCAGGGGCACGTACATCTGGATGCTGCGGAACGCCGCGTAGGCGCCCCCGGCACTGGGCATCACGAATACGACGACAATGGCGATAACCAAACAGGTGACCATCAGCCCGGCCGCCAGCCCAAAGGCGATGGCCACGATCCCGCGGGCCAGGTCGTGCTGGAACCGGGCCTCGAAAAACACGATTCCGGCCGCGGTCACCGCGGCGAGGGCCGCGTAGATGGCCGCGATCTGCATGTCCCACGGGTCGCTGCCGCGCACCGCGTCATAGGCGAGCAGCGCGAACACCGTGGCGAACGTCACGAACAGCATGCGCAATAGCCAACGCATCGACATGCCGGCCCCTCCTTCCTTCGGTGCGCGAGGCGGGCCTGAACAAGGCCCTGCATGAAGGGTCCCGCGCCATGATCACCGGGGATACCCCCGGCCTTCGAACCCTGTCCGGTCCCTGCGGCCGGACCCAATGCCGCGATCAGGCGTCCTCGCGGCCCGAAAGGCGCGCGAAGCTGCGCCGCATCCTATCATCGTATCCGGCGCGATCCGCACGGTCAAGCGCATGAAACCTTCGCGGGCGCGGCTGGCGGATCCGGCTCAGCGGCCCGCCGCGGCCGCGCTCTCGGCCGAATCGCCCTCGTCGCCGGGCGCCGCCGGCTCGCCCTCGGGCGTGAACCCGCGCTTCTCCAGGCGCCGGCGCTGCTCGCGGTATTCCTCCTCCAGAACCTCCGAGGTGCTCGTGAATCCCATGCGCACGAGCTCCTGCTGGCGCTGACGCGCGAGGTGCGAGCCCTGGACGTACCGCATCAGGATCTCGAGCTTCGTGGTCCCGGCGAACAGGGCGTTCAGGTTCTTGGCCAGGCCGTCGATGCGCGCGAGGGTCTCGTCGATCTGGTCGTTGAGCTCGTCCGTGGTGAAGTATCGAAGCACTCCCTCCTCGGTGTCGATGGCCGCAAGCTTGGTGCGCAGGTCGCCGGTGATGGCCTCTACGTTCTGCATGGTCTGGCGAATCCGGGGCTCCTGATCCGTGAACAGGCGGTCGCCCCGGGCGAGGATCCCGTCCACCCGGCCGGCGATCCGGTCGGCCTTCTCGCTGGTATTGCGCAGGTTGGCCAGGGTTTCCTCCAGATTCCGGATGTTCTCCTCGTTCTTCACGGTCTCGTCCACCGCGGTGCGTACGTCCTCGGAGACCTGCCGCACGGTGGTGGCGGTCTCGCGGATGTCTTCGCTCGCGGCGTAGATGTTCTCGCTCGTGCGGCGCAGGTCGTTGACCAGTTCCTCGGCCGCGGCCGTGGTGCGGGCCATGTGACGGACTGTGTCGTCGATGTTGCGCTTGAACTCCGGGTCCAGCACCTCGTTGATCCCCTCCATGAGGATCTGCACCTCGTCGCCGATCTCGCTCACCTTGATGAAGAGCTCGTCGGTGGACACGCTGCCGCGTCCCTCGACCACGAGGGGATCGTCCTTGGGCCGGTTCTTCGGCAGAGGATGGCCCACGTCGCCGCGGGTGAACTCCACGAACGTGTCGCCCACGATCCCCTCGGTGGCCGTGCGCGCGTAGGTGCCCTGGTACATGGTCACCTCCTCGTCGATGTTGCACCACACCTCCAGCTTGCCGGCCTCCGGGGGCGTGATCTTGCTCACCCGGCCGATCTCGTAGCCGCCCAGCTTGACCGGTGCGCCGCGCTGCAGCGCCCCGATCTTGTCGAATTCGGCGACCACGGTATAGGTTTCGCGGAAGGGGTTGAACATGTCGCCGAGCAGGATGATGAGCGCACCGACCACCACAACGCTCGCGAGCACGAACGCCCCGATCATGATCTCCATGCGCTTGGTTTCCGACATCCCGCGGTCTCCTTACATCACGGCCTTGATGGGGCCTTCGGCCTGCCCTTCGATGAACTGTCGAATCATGGGATCGGTGGTGTTGCGGATCTCTTCGGGCGTCCCCTCGCCCACTACGCGTCCCTCGTGCAGCATGATCATGCGGTCCGAGATCTTGTAGGCGCTCGTGAGGTCGTGGGTCACCGCAATGCTGGTGACCTGGTAGGCGCGCTGCATGGACAGGATCAGGTTGTTGATCGCGTCCGCCATGATCGGGTCCAGCCCCGTGGTCGGCTCGTCGTAGAGCAGCACGTCCGGCTCCATGGCCACCGCACGCGCCAGGGCCACGCGCTTCTTCATGCCGCCGGACAGCTCGGCGGGCATCTTCTCCTGAATGCCGGGCAGGCCCACCGCGCGCAGCGTGCGCTCCACGACGTCGCGGGTCTCCTCCTCGTCCTTGCCGCCGCGCGCGCGCAGGCCGAAGGCCACGTTGTCGCCGACGTTGAGGCTGTCGAACAGGGCCGAGCCCTGGAAGAGCATTCCGAAGTGGCTCCGCAGCTCCACGAGCTCCTGCTCGTCCATCTCGGCCACGCATCGGCCCTCGTACAGCACGCGGCCCTCGTCCGGAGTCAACAGGCCCAGAAGGCAGCGCAGGGTCACGCTCTTGCCCGTGCCCGACTGCCCGATGATCGTCAAGGTCTCGCCGCGGCGCACCTCGAAGCTCAGGCCGCCCAGCACGTGCAGCGACCCGAAGCTCTTGTGCACGTCCTCGAATACGATGAAGCCGTCTTCGTTCATTCGGGCGCCCAGATTCCCAGAAGCATGGTCAGGAACAGGTTTGCCACCAGAATCGTAATGCAGCTGGCCACGTTCGCCTCGGTCGTGGCCTTGCCCACGCCCTGCGCGCCGCCGGTGGCGTTGAGCCCCTTGTAGCAGCAGATGAGCGCGGTCGTCAGTCCGAACACGAGGCCCTTGCTCATGCCTCGGAAGAAGTCGTAGGTGTACATCCACTCCTGGGTCTCGTTCCACATGTAGTGCCACTCCGCGCCCAGGACGAACACGCACAGCCCGATGCCGCCCGTGATGCCGATAAGCATCGCGAATCCGGTCAGCAAAGGCGTCATGGTCGTGAACGCGAACACCCGGGGCACCACGAGGTAGCGCACCGGGTTCGTGCCCATGGTCTTGAGCGCGTCGATCTGCTCGGAGACGGCCATATACCCGAGCTCCGCAGCCATGGCGCAGCCCACCCGGCCCGCAAGCATGATGCCGGCCAGAGTGGGCGCCAGCTGCTGGGTGAGCCCCTTGGCCACGAGCGGCCCCACCCAGGAGCCGACCCCCAATCCGCTGAGCTCGGCGTAGCTCGAGTAGGCGAGCACCATGCCGGTGAACGCGCCGGTGGTGATGATCACCGGCAGGCTCTCCACCCCGATGAAGGACAGCTGCTGCACGAGCACCCGCCGGTCGGGGCTGCCGCGCACGGACCAGCGCAGGACCTCGTAGAACAACAAGACCACCCGCCCGACCCCGCGGATGCCCTCTTCGACCTGGGCACCGAGGCGGGCCATGCAGTCGCACAAGAACCGGATCATGCGCCGCTCTCGTCTCGCGCCCGCGCGCGGGCGCCCCCCTGATGGAAGCCGGCCGGGCCCGGGCGCCGCCCGCGCCCTAGGCTCCGGACTCGTCCTCCCCGGTGCCGGCCGGCACCGGATGATCCGCATCGGCCGCGGACTCGACCTCGAATGCCAGGCGATCCTCGGCCACGTCGGCGCGCAGCACGCCCTGCGCGGGCACGCGCCGCTGGAGGATGTCCTCGGCCAGCGGATCCTCGATGTACCGCTCGATCGTGCGCCGCAGCGGACGCGCCCCGTAGTCGGGGTTGTATCCGCGCGAGATCAGGAACTCGATGGCCTCCTGGCTCAGGTGCAGGGTGATCCCCTGCTCGGCCAGGCGGTTGCGCACGTGGGCCATCTCGATGTCCACGATCCGCTTCAGGTCGTCCTTGGACAGGTTGCGGAACACGATCACCTCGTCGAGGCGGTTGAGAAACTCGGGGCGGAATTCGGTCTCCATGGCCTCGGTGAGCACCTTCTTCATGTGCTCGTAGTTGGCGTTGTCCGAGGGCGGAGCGAAGCCCAGCGTGCCCTGTCGCTTGATGAGATCCGCGCCCACGTTCGAGGTCAGGATCAGGATGATGTTGCGCATGTCCACGGTGCGCCCGTAGGCGTCGGTCACCTTGCCCTCCTCCATGATCTGGAGCAGGATGTTGAAGATGTCCGGATGCGCCTTCTCGATCTCGTCCATGAGCACCACCGCGTAGGGCCGGCGGCGGATCTTCTCGGTGAGTTGTCCGCCTTCCTCGTAGCCCACGTAGCCGGGCGGCGCGCCCACCAGGCGGCTGACGGTGTGCTTCTCCATGTACTCGCTCATGTCCACCTGGATGAGGGCCTCTTCCTCGCCGAACATGAACTCGGCCAGGGCCTTCGCGAGCAGGGTCTTGCCCACGCCCGTGGGGCCCAGGAACACGAAGCTGCCCATGGGCCGGCGCGGATCCTTCAGCCCCGCGCGGCTGCGGCGCACCGCGCGCGCGATGGCGTGGATGGCCTCGTCTTGGCTCACCACGCGCTTGTGCAGCTCCTCCTCCATGGTAAGCAGCCGCTCGGTCTCCTTGGCCTCGAGCCGGGACAGGGGCACGCCGGTCATGAGGCTCACGACCTCGGCGACTACCTCCTCGTCGACCAGGCCGCCGGTCTCGGTGGCCTGTTCCTGCCAGGCCTCGCGGCGGCCCTTCATCTCCGCCTTGATCTTGTCCGCCTGGTCGCGGCACTGAGCGGCCTTCTCGAAGTCCTGGTTGGCCACGGCCTCGTTCTTCTCGCGTTCGAGGTCCGCGAGCCGGCCCTCCAGGTCGCGCAGGTCCGGCGGGCGGGTCAGGTTCGAGAGGCGCACCCGGCTGCCGGCCTCGTCGATAACGTCGATGGCCTTGTCGGGCAGGAACCGGCCCGAGATGTACCGGTCCGACAGCTTGGCCGCCTCGTCCAGGGCCCCGTCGGAGATCTGCACGCGGTGGTGGGCCTCGTACCGGTCGCGCAGGCCGTGCAGGATGGCCACGGTCTCCATGCGCGTGGGCGGGTTCACGTGGATGATCTGGAACCGCCGCTCCAGGGCGGGGTCCTTCTCCACGTACTTGCGGTACTCGTCCATGGTGGTCGCGCCGATGCACTGCACCTCGCCGCGCGCGAGCGCGGGCTTCATCACGTTCGACGCGTCGATGGACCCCTCGGCCCCGCCCGCGCCGACCAGGGTGTGCAGCTCGTCGATGAACAGGATCACGTTCTGCGCGCGGCGCACCTCGTTGAGCACGGCCTTGATCCGCTCCTCGAACTGGCCGCGATACTTGGTGCCGGCCACCATCATGGCCAAGTCCAGGACCACGATCCGCTTGTCCTTGAGGATCTCGGGCACGTTGCCGCCGACCACCTCCTGGGCGAAGCCCTCCACGATGGCGGTCTTGCCCACGCCCGCCTCGCCCAGCAGCACGGGGTTGTTCTTCGTGCGGCGGGCCAGGATCTGCTGGAGGCGCTCGATCTCCTTCTGCCGGCCGATCACCGGGTCGAGCTTGCCCTCGCGGGCGAGCACGGTGAGGTCCCGGCCGAAGCTGTCGAGCGCCGGCGTGGCGCTCTCGCCGGAGCTGGGGGCCTGCTCGCCGGTCTGGGCCTCGGCCTGCGACTCGGCCGCGCCCAACAGGTCCATGACCTCGGCGCGCACGTCCTCGAGCTTCACGTTCAGGTTCAGGAGCACCTGGGCGGCCATGCCCTCCTGCTCGCGCAACAGGCCCAAGAGCAGGTGCTCGGTGCCGATGTAGTTGTGTTCCAGGCTGCGCGCCTCGTCCATGGCGAGCTCAAGCACCTTCTTCGCCCGGGGCGTGAAGGGAAGCGTCGAGCTGGAGGTCATGGTGCCCGAGCTCGCGGACACGTACTTCTCCACCTCCACGCGCACCTTCTCCAGGTCGACGTTGAGGTTCTCCAGCACGTTCGCCGCCACACCGGAGCCTTCCTTGACCAGGCCCAGGAGGATGTGCTCGGTGCCGATGAACTCGTGCCCCAGGCGCTCGGCCTCGCCGCGGGCCAGGTGAACGACCTTGCGCGCGCGATCCGTGAATCGTTCAAACATAAGCGGTGCGTCCTTCCTTGCTCAGGCGCGGCGGCGCAATGGCGCGCCGCGCCGACTCGGTCAATTGTGCGCGCCGCGGCCGGTCATGCGGTCCCGGAGCAGGGTCGCCCGCACGATGTCTCGCTCCGCGGCGACGAGCTCGCGGCCCTCCAGCTTCTGCAGGTGGGCCGGCTGGCTGAAAATGAACATCTCGTTGAGGGTGCGCAGCTGCACGTCGGAGAGAATCCCCAGGTGCAGGCCCAGGCGGATGCTGGACAGGTGGCGCATGGCCTCTTCGCTGGAGAGGATCCGCGCGTTCTGCAAAATCGCGTGGCTGCGCCATACGCGGTCCTGCACCTTGGCCGGCTGCCTCTCCAAGAGCGTGCGCCGCGCGGAGTCCTCGTAGTCGACAATCTGGTCGATGACCGCGCGCAAGTCGTCGAGGATCTCCTGCTCGCTGCGGCCGATGGTGATCTGGTTGCTGATCTGGTAGAAGTCCCCGTGCGCCTCGGTCCCCTCGCCGTACAGGCCGCGCACCGCGAGGTTGAGCTTGGCGATGGCCCGGAAGGCCTTTTCGATGTGCCGGGTCATGGCCAGGGCCGGCAGGTGCACCATCACCGAGACCCGCAGCCCGGTGCCCACGTTCGTGGGACACGAGGTGAGGTACCCCAGCTTCTCGTCGAAGGCGAACTGCACCATGCCGTCCAGCTCGTCCTCAATCTCCTCCAAGAGCCCGTAGGCGCTGTTGAGCTGCAGTCCGCTCTTGAGCGCCTGAAGGCGCAGGTGGTCCTCTTCGTTGATCATGATCGAGATCGTCTCGTCGTCGCGGATCAGCACGCTGCGCGCGCCCTCGGCCTCCTCGTGCTCCCGGCTGATCAGGTGACGCTCCACCAGGAACCGCCGGTCCAGGGCAGGCAAACCCACCATGTCCAGATAGCTGAGCTCGTCGCCCACCCGGGTGCGCGCCACAGACTGCGAGACGAGCTGGGTGATTTCCGAGCGCTCTTCCTCGGACGCGGAGAGCGGAAACCGGTGCCCGGCCAGGTTGCGGGCCAGGCGTGCGCGGCTGGAGATCACGATCTCGCCCGTGGGGCCGCCGCCCTTGAGCCATTCGCCGGTGGTGCGGACCATGTCGTCAACGTTCATCGCCCGATTCCTCGTCCGCTTCCTGCGCGTCGCTCTGCTCCGCTTGGGGCTCTTCCCGCGCGGGCGCCTGCGCCTGCGCGCGCTCTTGGGCCTGTTTGTCCCCTTCGGCCTGCGCATCCCGCTTGAGGTCGCCGATCCGGTCGCGCAGCTCGGCCGCGCGCTCGTAGTCCTCACTCTCCACGGCCTGGCGCATCTGCCGGGTCAGGGCGGCCACTTCCTGCTGTTGCTCGCCCGCGGTGCCCGGTCCGCCCGGGGCCTTGCCCACGTGCTGCACCTTGCCGTGGATGCGCTCGAGCATGGGCTCGAGCTGCTCGGCGAACGCGCGGTAGTCGTTGGGGCAGCCCAGCCGGCCGCGGCTCTGGAACGTGCGGTACGAGAGCCCGCACTGCGGGCAGACCACGTCCGCGGCCTGGCGGTCCTCCTGCTTCTTGCTCAGGCCCTTGAGCAGGTCCTGGAGCGAAAAGCTGTGCTGAAAGCTGATGCCCTTCTTCTCCGCGCAGCTCTGGCAGATGTGCAGCTCCTTCTTCTCGTTGTTATGAATATCGGTCAAATGGACCGTGGCCGGGTTCTTTTTGCAGATCTCGCAGATGAACATGGCGGTTCTCCCACCCCTCTATTGGTTGATCAGCGGCCGCGCGCCGGGCTACTTGCGCTCCCACCGCAACAATTGGGCCACTTGGCCGAGCGTACTGCCCCGGCCGATCTCTCCGTGGATGCGATTCTCCGTCTCGTACACGTCCTGCGCGCGGTTGGCGTACTCCACCGCGCGCGTGCGTTCGATGCTCACGACCCCGCACCCGTCGCCCAGGATCCAGTCGCCGGGCGCCACCCGGCGCCCGCCCATGACCACGGGCACGTCCAGCTCGCCCAGGCCCCGCGGCTCGCCCGCGTGCGGCACCACGTGCGTGGCGAACACCGGGAGGTCCATCTCCAGGATCTCGTCGATGTCGCGCACGGCCCCGTGGATGACCACGCCCGCGAGCTTGCGGCCGACCGCGCTCTGCGTGGCGCACGAGCCCCACACCGCCGGGGGCACGCCGCCCGCGTCGATCACCAGGACGTCCCCGGGCTCGGCCGCGTCGATGGCCTCCACGGGCTTGGCCCAGTCGCCGGGCGCGGTGCGCGCGGTGTACGCGGGTCCCACGAGCTTCCTGCCCGGGGTCAGGCACCGGACTCCCCCAAGCACGCCGCCGCGATGCAGCGCGTCCGAGAGGTTCGAGGCGCTCACCCGCATGAGAATGTCACGAATCTCGGTCTCGCCCCCTCGCTTATACAGGTCCGTGGCCACGGACACGCCCTCGTCGAGCGCACGGCGAATCGCCGCGGCCGCCGCCCGGGAGTCCGGGGCCTTGTGGATCGCGCCGCCCACGATCACGATCTGCGCGCCGGCCTGCACGGTGCTGGCCGCGGTCTCGGAGTTCACGCCCCCGGCCACGGCCACGGGCACGTCCACCGCACCGCTCAGGTCGCGCAGCACCTGCAGAGCGTCCTGGCCCTGCATCTGCAGGTCCACGGGCAGGTGCACGCCCACGTAATCGGCCCCCCAGTCGGCGACCTCCCGCGCGCGGGCGGCCCGGTCCTCGACGCCCATCAGATCCACGAGGATCCGGCACCCGTAGTTGCGGCCCGCCTCGATGCACTCGCGGATCGTGGCGTCCGAGGCCACGCCCAGCACGGCCACGATGCCCGCGCCCGACTTGGCCGCGGCCTCCACCTCGATGCGGCCGGTGTCGATGACCTTCATGTCCGCGACCACCACCCGGTCGGGATAGCGCTCGCGCAGGGCGCGCACCGCGTCCAGGCCCTCGCTCTTGATCAGCGGCGTGCCCGCCTCCAGCCAGTCCACGCCCCCGGCCACGGCCTCCTCGGCCACCTGCAGCGCGCGGCGCAGCTCCACGAAGTCGAGCGCGACCTGCAACACGGGAAACGGCCCGTCGGGCCCTCGCGTCTCCATTGCCTCCCTCTCTCTAGCGTCGCCGGGCGGCCTCGCGCGCCAGGTACGTGGCGTACGAGCCCTGCGATTCCCATACCTGCACGCGGTCCACCGCCACGGGCCCGGTCAGCCGCTCGGCCAGCGCCTCGGCCACGTGCCGCGCGATGCGCTCCGTCGTAGGGTTCTGTTCGTCAAACGGCGGCACCTCGTTGAGGTACGTATGGTCCAGGCGATCCAGGACCGCCTCCACGTGCGCGCGCAGGTCCTTGAAGTCCAGGACCATGCCCAGGTCGTTGAGCTCGGTGCTGCGCACCACGGCCACGACCCGCCAGTTGTGGCCGTGCAGGCGCTCGCACGCGCCCTTGTATCCGTTCAAACGATGGGCCGCAGCGAACTCGGCCTCCACGGCCAGCTCGTACATTCGGTTCCCATCCGGCAAGACCGGGCATCCATGCGGGCGCCCCTCGCCACCCGCGGCGAAGCTGGGCAATTCCTCTGTCCTCTAACCTATCCGCCCGCCCGCGCGTGTCAATGGGAGAACCGCGATTCCCGGCCCGCCTCGGCACGCTGCCCGGGCGAGGGCCGAAGCGGCGCGGTGCCCCGGTCCGGGTACAGGACCCGCGCCACGAAGGCGCGGATGTGGTCGGCGTCGTACGCGTCGCGAGGCACGAACCGCAGCCCCACCCGCACGTCGTGCGGCTCGGCGCGCTGTAGGCTGTGCACCTCGCACACCGTGACCAAGCGCTGCGAGCCCTCGTCGGCGCGGTCTTGGGCCGCGATCTCCAGGCTGCAGAGCCGGTCTTCCGAGAGGGCCCGGGCGAACACCGCGCGCGCCCCGGCCGGAACCTGTAGGCGTGCCCCTTCGGGGCCGAGCTCGTGCAGGCGGCCCTCGCCCGCCCCGCCCTGCGCCTCCAGACCGGGCATGAACCAGCGCGCGCACAGCGGCGCGGGCCGGGGTGGGGCGCGCCTGCGCGCGCCCGTTGTCTCGATCACCATCAGGGCCCCGTACAGCGCGCCCACGTGCAGGAGCACCACCGCGGTCTCCCACGGGCGGGCCCACACAAGGAGCATCGCGCTCAGGCCCGTGGCCAGGGTCAAGAGGTACAAGACGCCCACCACCTGGCGCACGGACAGGCCCAGGCGCTCCAGCCGGTGGAACACGTGGTTGTGGTCCGGGCGCAACGGGCTGCGCCCGTGCCGGGCGCGGATGGCCATCACGCTCAAGGTGTCGTAGAGCGGGACGCTCAGGATCACCAGGGGCATGGCCATGGCCGCCTTGGAGCTGCCCCACTGCATGAACCCCACGACCAGGGGGATCGTGGCGAGCATGTAGCCCACGAACAGGGACCCGCTGCTTCCCAGGTACACGCGCGCGGGCGCCCAGTTGTACCGCAGGAATCCGGCAGCCGCGCCGCACAGGATGGCCAGCAACAGCGCCACCATCACCTGGTCGGTGAGATAACAGAACACGGCCATGCACCCGCCCGCGATGAGCGCCACCCCGGCGGCCAGGCCATCCATGCCGTCGAGCAGGTTGAAGGCATTGGTCACGCCCACGATCCACAGCACGGTCACCGGCCACGACACCACGGCCGGCACGCCCCGGAGCTCGGGCCGCACCCCGAGCGCGCACACGGCCACGGCCACGAGCGTCTCCGCGCCCAGGCGCCACTTCATGTCGAAGAACGTGCAGTCGTCGAGCAGGCCCACCACGAACACGGCCACCCCGCCCGCGCCGATGACCAAGAGCTGACGCAGGCCCCGGGGGTCGACCTCCAGCAACAGGATCGCGGGCCGGGGCAGGAGCCCGCGCCACGCTGGCGCGTCCGAGATGAGTGCGTGCGCGGCCAGGTGCAGGCCCACGGTCCCATACACCGCGGCGAACATGCCCAATCCGCCCAAGAGCGGCACGGGCGCGGCTTGCCGCTTGTTGCCGATCGGACGGTCGAGCACGCCCCAGCGAAGCGAGAGCCGACGCGCGAGCTCCACGAACAGGAGGGATGCAAGTGCCGAGAAGGCAAGGAAATAGACATGCACGGCGACCATGTCGGCCCCTGTGCGCGCACCGGTGGGGGTGCGCGTCGGTCCCACGGTCCGGATGTACTCTACGCGGGCCGCCGTCCTCTGTCAAGCGCGGCTGCGCCGTCTGCGCGCCCGTAAGGGGCATGGTTTCGCCATTTTGCCCTTGACAGTCCGCGCCCATACAGCTATACGAAGAGGCCGCTTGGGCTTGCGCCGCGCGCGCAAGGCCGGGGCGCGAACCGGCTACCCGGTGGTGTAATCGGCAACACGGCAGATTTTGGGTCTGCATTTCCAGGTTCGAGTCCTGGCCGGGTAACCACTTGTGCGACGAGGGGATACGATACCGGGCCCACGGCGCCTTGTCCGGGCCTGACACAGCAGACGACATGACGCCCCGGGCCGGTCAGCGGGCCGGCTCCAGTGGACCGAGGGGAGTACATGCACGCCGCAACGCACGCTTTGGTCCTCGCCGCGGGCAAGGGCACGCGGATGGACAGCCCGCTTGCCAAGGTCCTCCACCGGGCCGCCGGACGGCCTCTGTTGGCCTGGGTGCTCGACCACCTGGCCGACGCGGGGCTGGACCGGATCACCGTGGTCGTGGGCGCGGATGCCGAGGCCGTACGGGAGCTCCTGCCCCAGGGCGTAGGGGCCGTGGTCCAGGCCGAGCAACTGGGCACCGGCCACGCGGTGCGCTGCGCGCGCAAGGCCCTGGGCGGACTCGAGGGGACGGTTTTGGTGACCTGCGGGGACATGCCGCTCGTCTCCGGGGCGACCTATCGCGCGCTTATGGCGCATCACGGCCGCACGCGCTCCGCGTGCACGCTGCTCGCCGCCCGACCCTCTGACCCGGGCGCGTACGGACGCGTGGTGCGGGCGCCCGACGGGGCGGTGCGGCGCATCGTGGAGGCGGCCGACGCCACGGACGACGAGCGCGCCCTGCGCGAGGTGAACACCGGCGTATACGCGTTCGAGGCACAGGCCCTGTCCGAAGTGCTGGGGCGCATCGGCCGGGCCAACCGCCAGGGCGAGTACTACCTCACCGACGCGATGGGGCTCCTGTGCGACCAGGGCGAACGGGTGGAGGCCCTCACCTGCGAGGACCCGGACGAGGCCCAGGGCGTGAACACCCCCGAGGACCTGGCCCGGGTGGCGGACCTTCTCGGCGCGCGGGAGCCGTCCGCGCGCGCGGGACTATAGCGAGGTCGAGGCGAAGGCTCATGCGCATTTTCTCCGGCAGCGCCCATCCCGAGCTTGCGCGCAACATCTGCGCGTATCTGGGCACGGACCTCGTACGCATGGAGCTGGGGCGATTCCCGGACAGCGAGACGCGCGTGCAGGTCCTCGACAACGTGCGCGGCCGGCACGCGTTCGTGGTCCAGAGCCTGTGCCGTCCGGTCAACGAAACCCTGATGGAGCTTCTGATCATCGCGGACTGCCTGCGCCGTGCGTCGGCGGCGAGCATCTGCGCGGTGATTCCCTACTTCTGCTACGCGCGCCAGGACCGCAAGCACGCCGGCCGCGTGCCCATCACCGCCAAGCTCGTGGCCAACCTCCTGGTCACCAGCGGCGTGGACCGGGTCTTGACCATGGACCTGCACGCCACGCAGATCCAGGGCTTCTTCGACATCCCGGTCGACCACTTGTTCGCCGCGCCGGTGCTGACCGACTACCTGCGCCGCAGCGGCATCGAGCGGCCCGTGGTCATGAGCTCGGACATCGGCGGCATCAAGATGGCCGACAGCTTCGCCCGCCGCCTGGACGGCGCCCTGGCGGTCATCGAGAAGCGCCGCCTCAACGCCCAGGAGGTGGAGACCGGCCACGTGATCGGCGACATCGATGACCGGGACGTGGTGATCGTCGACGACATGATCACCACCGCGGGCACGATCAGCGAGGCGATCCAGGTCGCCCGCGAGCACGGCGCGCGCAAGGTCGTGGCCATGGCCACCCACGGGGTGCTGGTGGGCCCGGCCTTCGACCGGCTGCGCGACGCGGCCCCGGACGAGGTCATTGTCACCGACACGATCCCCTTGCCCCATCGACCGGAAGGCATGAATCTGACCGTGCTCTCGGTGGCCGAGCTCCTGGGCGAGGCCGTGACCCGCATTCACCGTCACCTGTCCGTGAGCAGTCTGTTCGTTTGACCGGAGGACGAGAACCAACATGCCCGAGACGCAGACCCCATCGACCCAGAAGACCCTGGAGGCGCGCCGCCGCACCGAGCGCGGCAGCCGCGCGTGCGCGCGCATCCGCGCCCGCGGCGACATCCCCGCGGTCGCGTACGCCAAGGGCAAGGAAAACGTGCACCTGACCGTGCCCCTGCTTGAGTTCGCCCATCACCTGGCCGAGGGCGAGCGCGTGTTCCACCTCGCCTTCGACGGCGGGGACCACACCGTGCTCGTCAAGGAGGTGCAGCACGGCACCTACGATCACGAAATCATTCACGCGGACTTCGAGATCGTGTCGCTGACCACCACGGTGCACGTGCCCGTGGAGATCCATCTCGTGGGCACCGCGAAGGGCACAAAGGTCGGCGGCGTGGTGGAGCAGGAACTCTACGAGATGGACGTCGAGTGCCTGGCCGGAAACATCCCGCAGCGGATCGAGGTGGAGATCACGGACCTGGACGTGGAGGACATCATCCACGTGCGTGAGGTGCCCACCCTGCCCGAGGTGAAGTACCTCAACGGCCCGGACACCCCGGTGGTGCTCTGCCACATGCCCGCCGGCGAGGAAGAGGAAGAGGCCGAGGAAGAGGCCGCCGAAGAGGCCGCGGCCGGCGAGCCCGAGGTGATCGGCGAGCGTGCCGAAGGGCAAGAGGCGTCCGAAGGAGACCAGACATAGCCGCCCCCGTCATCGCGGACTCGGGGGCCGCGCGCGCGCAGCGCCTGATCGTGGGCTTGGGCAATCCCGGCCCCGAGTACGCGCCCACGCGGCACAACGTGGGCTGGCGCGTGGTCGCAGAGCTCGCCCGCCGCGGAGGCGGACACTTGCGCGCGGTCGCCGAACAGGCGCGGGTCGCATGCGTGGCGGTGGTCGGTCCGGACGAGGAGGACCGGGAGATTCCGGTTGCGCTGGCGCAGCCGACGACCTATATGAACCGGTCCGCACATGCGGTCGAAGCCTTGTTGGCCGCGCTGGGCCTGGAGCTCGGGGACCTGTTGGTGGTGGTCGACGACTTCCAGCTCTCGGTGGGCCGGCTGCGCATCCGGGGCAAGGGGTCCGACGGCGGGCACAATGGGCTCGCCTCGATCATCGCCCGGATGCAGACCCGGGTCTGGGCCCGGCTGCGGGTGGGCGTGGGTGCGCCGCCCGTGGGCGTGGACCCCATCGACTGGGTCCTCGGCCCGTTCGACCCGGCAGAGGCGCCCGCCGTGGACCGCGCGATCCGCCGGGCCGCGGACGCGGCCGCCGACTGGGTCGCGCACGGCACCGCGTGGTGCCAGAACGTGTATAACGCGCAGGAGGGCGCGGATACCGAACCGGCTCGAACGCCGTCCGGCGCCCGTGACCAAGAGGCGACGCGCCCGGCGCGCGAGCAACCGACGCCTGATCAGGACACGCAAAGGGAGGACCTATCTTGAGGCTGTACGAGGCCATGTTCGTGGTCAACCAGAACGCCGCCAAGGAGAACTACGAGAAGGTCGAGGCCGAGGCCCTCGACTGCATCACCCGCCACGGCGGCGAGATCGTCAATAGCCTGCGGTGGGACGACCGCCGCCTGGCCTATGACATGAACCGGCAGCGGCGGGCCACGTTCATCCTGGTGCATTTCAACGCGCCCACCGAGAGCATCGACCGCATCGAGCGCCAGGCCCGGCTCTGCGAGGTGGTGCTGCGGGTGCTCATCGTGGTCGACGAGGACGGCCCCGTGGCCGAACCCGCGCCCAAGGGCCGCGACAGCGAGTTCGAGGAGACCCGCGGCCGGGGCCGGCGGCGAGAGCGCCGCGGCCGCGAGCGGGAGCGCTCGCGCCCCCGCGAGGAGTCGCGCGCCGAGGAAGGCTCGCAACCGGCCCAGGCGCAGCCCCCCCGGCAGTCCGAGGCCCCGGCCCCGGACGCGCAGGGCGGGGCCACGCAGGCCCAGTGACCCCGTCCCGCGCACAAGGAGGCCGCCATGGCTGGTCCTGAGTTCAACCGCGTGATGCTGATCGGCAACCTGGTCCGCGATCCGGAGCTGCGCTACACGCCCTCCGGGACCGCGGTCGCCGACCTGCGCGTGGCCGTCAATTCCACGTTCGGCCGCGGCGAGGAGCGCCGCGAGGAGACCACGTTCGTGGACGTGACCGTGTGGGCGCGCATGGCCGAGGTGTGCAGCGAGTACCTGGCCAAGGGGCGCTCGGTGCTCGTGGAGGGGTCGCTGCGCCAGGACGAGTGGCAGGACCGCGAGACGGGCAAGAAGCGCTCGCGCCTGTACGTGCGCGCGCAGAACGTGCAGTTCCTCGGCGGAGGCGGCGACGGCGGCGGGCGGCGCGGCGGGCCGTCCCGCGGGCGCGAGAGCGCCCCGTCCGAGCCCAGCCAGTCCGAGGAGAAGCTCGAACAGGACTTCCAGGCGAACGACGACGTACCGTTCTGAATGTCGGCCGCGGCGCGCCGGCGAGGCGCCGGACCCGCGCGCGGCCCGTGGACATAGACGAAGGATAATGCATCGCCATGGCCAAGCAATACGATCCCACGCGCAAGGTGCGCTGCAAGTTCTGCGGCAAGGACGCCCCGCGCGTGGACTACAAGAACGTGCCCATGCTCCAGAAGTTCTCCAGCGCGCAGGGCAAGATGTACGGCCGCAAGCGCCTGGGCACCTGCGCCCGCCACCAGCGCCAGATCAAGAAGGCGGTCAAGCGCGCGCGGTTCCTGGGCCTGCTTCGCTACGTGGGCCGCTAGGCCGCGCCCGGACCTGGAGTGGGACCGAATCCGACAGAGAGGAACGCACACGGTGAAGGCAAAGCTTTTGCTCAAGAACGACGTGCCCGGCCTGGGCATTACCGGGGACGTGGTGGAGGTCTCGCAGGGGTATGCGCGCAACTTCCTGCTGCCCAAGGGCCAGGCCCTGGAGATCAACCCCAGCACGCTCCAGCAGATCGAGGCGGCCAAGAAGCGCCGCGCCGCGCGGGAGCTCGAGCACAAGCGCGAGCTCGAGGCCCTGGCCGAGCGGATCAACGGGGTCACCCTGACCGTGGCCGCGCGCGTGGCCGAGAGCGGCACGTTGTACGGGTCGGTCAGCCCCGCGCAGATCGTCTCGGCCCTCGCCGCCGCGGGCATCCACATCGACGAGCACATGATCCATCTGGACGAGCACATCAAGGCCCTGGGCGAACACACCGTGCCCATCCACCTGCGGCCCGAGGTGGACGCCGAGTGCCGCGTGGTGGTCGTGCCCGACGAGACCGCGCCCCCGGTGCCCGAGGAAGAGGCCGCGTCCGAAGAGGCCCCCAGCGAAGACGAGGAGTGAGCCGTGGCCCTGTCCGCTCCGAGCCTGGACACCGCCGCCGGCGCCGAGCGCGAGATGCCCCACAGCCTGGAGGCCGAGGGCGGGGTGCTCGGGAGCCTGCTCCTGTATCCGGAGCGCACCGACCTCATCCGCGGCGTCATCGAGGCCGACGATTTCTTCTCCCAGCCCTACGGCAAGGTGTTCCAGGCGCTCCTGGACATGACCGACCAGGGCCAGCCCGTGGACGTGCTCACCCTGCGCGAAGAGCTCTCCCGCCGCGGCCAGCTGGACCTGGTGGGCGGCCCGGCGGCGCTGGCCGAGCTGACCAGCGGGGTGCCCAACAGCGCGAACCTCCTCTACTACGCCCAGCTCGTGCGCGACAAGGCCAAGCTGCGCCGGTTGGTCCGCACGGCCACCGAGGTGCTGGAGGCCGCGTACAAGGCCGAGCGCCCGGCCGACGAGGTCGCCGACTGGGCCGAGCACCTGATCTTCGAACTCGGCGAGCGGGGCAGCCTGCGCGAGGCCGCGCCCATCCAGGACGTGCTCAAGACCGCCTACCACGAGCTCGAGGTCCTCAGCCAGCGCGACGAGGGAGAGCTCACCACCGGGCTGGCCACCGACTACTACGAGCTCGACCGGCTGCTCTCGGGCCTGCAGAAGAGCGAGTTCATCGTGGTCGCGGGCCGCCCGTCCATGGGCAAGAGCACGCTCGCGCTGAACATCCTGCACCGCGTCGGAGTCCAGCAGAAGGTGCCCAGCGCGCTGTTCACCCTGGAGATGACCAAGGAGAGCATCGCCCGGAACATGCTCTGCGCCTCGAGCCGGGTGGACGGCGCGCGCATGCGCAACGGCCGCCTGAACGAAGAGGACTGGACGCGCCTGACCCGCGCGGCCGACCAGCTCTCCCAGGCGCCCATCTTCATCGACGACACCCCGTCGATCAGCCTGGGCGAGTTGCGCGGCAAGTGCCGGCGGCTGCACCGCCAGCACCAGGTGGGCCTGGTCATCATCGACTACCTCCAGCTCATGCAGGGGCCCCCGCAGGGGCGTGAGATCAACCGCCAGCAGGAGATCAGCGACATCAGCCGGGGGCTGAAGGCCATCGCCCGGGAGCTCGACGTGCCGCTCGTGGCACTCTCGCAGCTCAACCGCAGCGTGGAGGGGCGGGCCGACCACAAGCCCATCCTCTCGGACCTGCGCGAGAGCGGCGCGATCGAACAGGATGCAGATGTGGTCTTGCTTTTGCACAGGCCATCCTACTATAATCCGGATGATGAGCCGGGCATCGCCCACGTGGTGGTGGCCAAGCAGCGCAATGGCCCCACGGGCGAGATCCAGCTCCAGTTCCAGAACGAGCAGATGCGCTTCGAGAATTTGAGTGCGCATCAAGACGACGAGTAGCGCCCCGTGGGGGTAGGTTGCGCGTCCGCGACGGATGGGCGGGCGCGTCCGAACGCAGGGCGCTGGGGAAAACGGACGCACATGGTTGTGCGGAATGCGGTCCGCGAGACCGGGCCGTCCGCTCACGGGGAGGAGAAGGGGCAGACATGAGCGTGGTTGGACTCCACGACCATCGGTGCGCGCGGGGGGCGCGCGCGGTCCTCATCCTGGGGCTTCTGGTTGTCGCAAGCGCCTGCGCCGCGCGCGCCGCCGACGAGGGCCCCACCGTCCAGAAGATCACCGTGACCGGCAACACGCTTGTGCGCACCGAGGACATCCTCAACCGCATGCGCACCCGCGTGGGCGAGCCGCTGGAGCCGGACGTGCTCGAGGGCGACTTCCGCCGCATCCTGCAGATGAACTACTTCCAGGACGTGCAGTTCCAGCGCCAGGACCTGGACGGCGGCGTGCACCTGTGGGTGGTCGTGGACGAGAAGGACCTGATCCGCCGCGTGGTCTTCCGCGGCAACGAGCAGGTCTCCGAAAGCCAGCTCGAGAGCCTGGTCTCCAGCAAGGTGGGCATGAACTACGACGCCGGCGTGGTCAACCGCGACGTGCGCGCCATCCGGGACTGGTACCTGGACGAGTACTACTACTTCGCCGACGTGGAGGCCTACACGGAGCCGTTCGAGGACGGCGTGCGCCTGGTCTTTGACATCGACGAGGGCGGGCGCGTGGTGATCGACGACGTGGTCTTCCACGGGAACACAGTGTTCTCCAAGGACGAGCTCGTCGAGAACATGGCCACCAAGCCCTCCGGCTTCCTCAGCCGCGTGCGCTACGACCGGCGTGAGTTCGAGCGCGACCTCGAGCGCATCCGGATCATGTACCAGGGCGAGGGGTACCTCAACGTCGAGGTGCGCGAGATGCCCTTCGAGCTTACCGGCCGCGAGCCCACCTCGCGCTGGCAGCAGCGCCAGCTTGTGGTGCACATCGGCATCGACGAGGGCCGGCAGTACCAGGTCGGCCGCATCGACTTCCGCATCCATCCGCCCGAGGGCCAGGAGCGCCCCGTGCACACCGACGAAGAGCTGCGCGAGGTCGTGGAAATCATGCCCGGCGACCCCTACAGCCCCATCGAGGCCAACGAGGACGCCGACCACATCCGAGGCCTGTACGGCGGGTCGGGGCGCATCTTCACCAAGGTCTCCGCGCACCGGATCCTGCCCGAGGATCCGGACAGCACAGTGGTCGACCTCGTGTACGAAATCCAGGAGAGCGCGCCGGTGGTCGTGGAGGGCATCGAGATCGAGGGCCTGGTCAAGACTCAGGAGCGCGTGGTCCGGCGGGAGATGGAACTCTACCCCGGCGAGACGTTCGACTCCTCAAAGATGGAGGAGTCCATCCGCAACCTCAACCGGCTCGACTTCTTCGAGCGGCCCATCGCCTGGGACGTGAAGAAGGGCACCGACCCGGACCAGGCCAAGGTCGTGATCGACGTGAACGAGAAGCCCACCGGGCGACTCAGCCTCGGCGTGGGCCTCAGCTCCGCCGAGGGAGTGGTGGGCAGCTTCAACATCAAGCAGCGCAACTTCGACCGCACCGACCATCCCGACAACTTCCGGGACCTGCTCCTGGGCAAGGCCTACACCGGCGCCGGAGAGTACTTCTCCTTCAACTTGTCCTCCGGCAGCCGCAGTCAGGACGTGTCGGTGGACTTCCTCAACCCCTGGATCTGGAACCGGCCCATCCGGTTCGGGTTCGGCGGGTTCTACCGCTCGCGGGACTGGTCGAGCCACGACGAAGAGCGCACCGGCGGGTACGTGCTCGTGGGCCGGCACATCTTCGGCAAGAACTGGGACCTGTCCGCGCGTTACAGCCTCGAACGCATCAAGATGACCGATTTCGGTGACGACGTGAGCCGGGACCTGCGCGCCGAGGAGGGCGACAACCTGGTCAGCCGCGGCGCGTTGCGGCTCACGTACGACACCCGGGACGACGTCTTCGAGCCCACCGAGGGCTGGTACGCGTGGGTCAGCCAAGAGGTGGCCGGCGGCCCCTTCCTCGGGGACAAGGACTTCTGGCGCGCCCGCGCGCACGCCCAATACTTCTATACCATCTGGCGCGACGAGACCCGGTGGGAGCGCGCGCACGTCTTGGGCCTGCGCGCGGACCTGGCCAAGGCCGACGCGTACGGCGACAACGCCAAGGTGCCCACCTACGACCGGTGGTACGCGGGCGGCATCGGATCGCTGCGCGGGTTCGACTACCATGCGATCAGCCCTCAGAGCCTCAGCGGCGACCCCATCGGCGGCGAGTCCATGATCACCGGCTCGGCCGAGTACTTCTTCCCGCTGTTCGAGGACACGATCCGCGGCTCCCTGTACTACGACGTGGGCACGGTCCGCAAGGACGTGGGCGACTGGGGCGGAGACTGGCGCAGCGCCTGGGGCGTGGGCCTGCACATGCGCACGCCGCTCGGCCCGCTGCCCGTGCGCGTGTACTACTCCGTGCCGATTCAAGAAGAGGAAGGCGACGACACCGCCAATGTTCAGTTCACGTTCGGGGCCATCTTCTAGCGGCCCCTCACGGAGAGGAGACCTATGTTTCGGAGCTTTCAGCTGACAAGACGCCGGACGAGCCTGGGATTGATGATCGCGGCCGCGTGCCTGATGGCGACCTCGGCCGCGCGCGCCGCGCAGCCCGGTCTGCGGATTGCGGTCGTGCGCATCCAGGACGTCTTCGAGAAGTCCCTGCGCGCCCAGGCCATGAAAAAGAGCATCCAGGACGACTTCGACCAGCAGCGCCAGGCCATCGAGAAGTGGGAGAACGAAGTCAAGGTCATGGAGGACAACCTGCGCTCGGACAGCCTGCTCAAGCCCGGGACCTATGCCTGGTTCGAGAAGACCCAGGAGATCAAGACCAAGAATTACCTGATCAAGACCACCCAGGATAAGCTCCAGGCCGAGGTCAACCGCGCCATGGTCACGTACTACCGGACCATCTATCAGGACCTCCAGACCGCCATCAAGGACTACGCGCAGCGCAACGGCGTGGACCTGGTGCTGCGGGCCACGGACGAGGAGGTCGCCGCGGACAAGGTGTTCGCCATTCAGAACGAAATCTCGATCAAGATGCTCCATTACTACAATCCGGCGCTCGACTGCACCGACTCGGTCGTCGAGCTCATGAACGAGGCCTGGCGGCGCAATCCGGCTTCGGGGGCCGCCCCGGGCGGCGAGTAATCGCCGGACCGGACGCGCCGCGTATTGCGCAACTCGCAGAGGGAGACCCGGTCTCCCGCACCCCCACCGGCCCGTCGGCTTGGGCCCAGCCTCAGCGGGGAACTCCATGGCCCTCACGCCCAGGACCCTCGGCGAGATCGCCCGCGCGGTGGACGGCGCGCTTGAGGGCGATCCCGACCACACGGTCCGGGGCGTGGCCGGCCTGGACGAGGCCGGGCCCGAGGACCTGACCTTTCTGGCCCGGCCCGCGTACGCGCGTGCGCTCGCGCGCACGCGCGCGGCCTGCGCCGTGGTGGGCAAGGATGTGCGCGAGGCCCCGTGCGCGCTCATCCGCACCGCGGACCCGGACCTCGCCTTCGCCCGCGCGGTGGCCTTCATGGCGCCCCCGCTCGCGCGGCCCGACCCGGGCGTGCACCCCACCGCCGTGGTGGCCGCGGACGCGCGCCTGGGCGCGGACGTGGCGGTCGGCCCCCACGCGGTCGTGGAGCCCGGCGCCGAGGTCGGCGAGCGCACCGCGCTGTGGGCCGGGGTGTACGTGGGCCGGGACGCGCGCGTCGGCGCGGACTGCGACCTGCGCCCGCACGCGACCGTGTGCCACGAGTGCGTGCTCGGTGCGCGCGTGACCCTGCATCCGGGCGCGGTGGTCGGCTCGGACGGGTTCGGATACGCCTGGGACGGCGCCCGGCACGTGAAGATCCCCCAGGTGGGCCGCGTGGTCGTCGAGGACGAGGTGGAGATCGGCGCGAACACGACCATCGACCGCGCCCGGTTCGGCGAGACCCGCATCGGCGCGGGCACCAAGCTCGACAACCTGGTCCAGATCGCGCACAACGTACAGGTGGGCCCGTTGTGCGCGTTCGCCGCGCAGGTGGGCGTGAGCGGCTCCACGCGCATCGGCGCGGGCACCCTGATGGGCGGCCAGTCCGGGGCCGCGGGACACCTGTCCATCGGTCCGCAGAGCCGCATCGCGGGCAGGGCGGGCGTGACCAAGAGCCTGCCCGGCAAGGACCAGTACACCGGATACCCCGCCCGGCCCCACGACCAGCAGGTCGACGAGTGGCGCCACGTCAAGGCGCTGGGTCGGCTGCGGCGCACGGTTCGGGACCTGGAGCAGAGGATTCGCAACCTTGAGGCCTAACCAGACCACCATCGGCGCGCCCGCGCGCATCCAGGGCGCGGGACTGCACACCGGCGCGGCCTGCACGCTGGCGCTGCGCCCGGCCGACCCGGACACCGGCGTGGTGCTGCACCTGGCCACGGACAACGGCACGGTGGACATCCCGGTGACTCCGGACACCACGGGCGCGGGCCTGCACCGCACCGTGGCCGCGGTGGGACCGGCCGAGGTCCACACGGTCGAACACCTGCTCGCGGCCCTGTACGGCCGCGGCGTGGACAACGTGCACGTGGACCTGTCCGCGCCCGAACCCCCGGGCACGGACGGCTCCGCGCTTCCCTTTGTCCAGCTCCTGGACGAGGCCGGCATTGTGGAGCAGGACGCGCCCGCCCGGCCCTTCACGCTCCAGGAGCCGGTGACCGTGTACGACGACCAGGGCGGCGTGGTCACGGGCCTGCCGCACGCGGAGGGCCTGAAGCTCACCTATGTCGTCCACTACCCTCAGACCCGGCTCGCCCAGGGCGTCGTGAGCGTCGAGGTCTCGCCCCAGGCCTTTGCTGCCGAGGTCGCCCCGGCACGCACCTTCTGCCTGGAGGAGCAGGCCCAGGCCATGCGCAAGGCCGGATGCGGCCGGGGCGCGAGCACCGAGAACACCCTGGTGCTGCGCGGCGACGAGGTGGTGGACAACGAGCTGCGCTTCGAGGACGAGTGCGCCCGGCACAAGCTCCTGGACCTGCTCGGCGATCTGGCGGTCCTCGGCCGGCCGCTCGGGATGCACGTGGTGGCGGTGCGCAGCGGACACGCGCTCAACGCCCAGTTCGTGCAGGCGGTGGGCCGCGCCATGGCCCGCGAGGACCACCCGCGCGGCGTGCTCGACATCCGCGCCATCGAGGACACCCTGCCCCACCGGTACCCGTTCCTGCTCGTGGACCGGATCCTGGAGCTCGAGCCGGGCCGGCGCGTCGTGGGCCTCAAGAACGTGACGCGCAACGAGGAGTTCTTCCAGGGCCACTTCCCGGGCCAGCCCGTGATGCCGGGGGTGCTCCAGATCGAGGCCCTGGCCCAAACGGGCGGCGTGATGATGCTGCGCGAGGCCCGGGATGGCAAGCGCCAGCTCGCCGTGCTCATGGCCATCGACGACGTGAAGTGCCGCCGCCCGGTGTTCCCGGGCGACCAGCTCCATATGGAGGTGGACATGGAGCGCAAGCGCGGGCGCATGGGCACGGTGCGCGCGGTGGCGCGCGTGAACGGCGAGGTCACCACCCAGGCGCGGATCAAGTACGCCCTGGTCGACGCAGAGGACTATTTCTAAGGTCCCCGAGCCGTCCGAGGAACCCGGACATGGCTACACAGGTCCACCCCACCGCAATCGTCGAGCCCGGGGCCCAACTGGGTGCGGACGCGGCGGTGGGCCCGTACGCGTATGTGGGCGCGCAGGTGCGCCTCGGGCCCGGGTGCCGCCTCCTTCATCACGCCGCAGTCACCGGACGGACCACCCTGGGCGCGGGCAACACCGTCCACCCGGGCGCGGTGATCGGCGGTCCGCCCCAGGACCTCAAGTACACGGGCGAGGACACCGAGCTCGTGGTGGGCGAGCGCAACACGTTCCGCGAGTGCGTGACCGTGAACCTGGGCACCGCGGGCGGCGGCGGGCGCACCACCATCGGCAACGACTGCCTGCTCATGGCCTACGTGCACGTGGCCCACGACTGCGTGCTCGAGGACCGGGTGGTGCTGGCCAACAGCGTGCAGCTGGCCGGGCACATCCGCGTCGAGTACGGAGCCATCCTCTCGGGCCTGAGCGCCGCGCACCACTTCGTCACCATCGGGCGGCTGAGCTTCATAGGCGGCATGAGCGCGGTACGCACGGACGTGCCGCCCTTCATGCTCGTGGAGGGCAACCCCGCGCGCGTGCGCAACCTGAACCTGGTGGGCCTGCACCGCCACAAGGTGCCCGACCAGAGCATCGCGGCCCTGAAGAAGGTCTTCCGCCTGGCCTACCGGGACAACCTGCCCCGCGAGCAGGTGCTCGACCGGGTCGAGACCATGGACATTCGCTCCGTCGACGAGGTCCGGGCCCTGATCCAGAGCTTTCGCGCCACGCAGGCGGGCCGCCACGGGCGCGCGCTCGAGGCCACCCGCACCGACCGCAACGGCGGCGGGGTGTACCGCGACAACGACGGTCCCCAGCCGCCCGCTCGATGAACTTCCCTGCGCGAGGAGTCCGCCATGGCCGAACAGATCGACCCCGACCTGCTGAAGATTCTGGTCTGCCCGCTCACGCGCAAGCCGCTCGTGCAGGAAGGCGACTGGCTCGTATGCCGGGAGGCCGGCCGCCGATACCCCATCCGCGACGGAATTCCGGTGCTGCTTATCGAAGAGGCCGAGGTCCGTGACGAGGCCGGCCAGTGGGTCAAGCCCCAGGAACCGGAGGCCTGAGGGTGGACGGCGGCGACGACAGGCTGCTGTCGACCGGCGAGTTGCTCGCGCGCGCGGCCGTGTCGCGCGCGGCCCTGTACCGGTACATCAACGCGGGCCTCGTGCGCGAAGCGGAGCGCACCGACTCGGGCCGGCGCCGGTTCGCCCCGCGCATGGTCGAGCGGGTGCGGCTCGTCTCCGAGCTCAACGCCAGCGGGTACACCTTGCGCGACATTCGCGAGACCTTCAAGAGCGCGTTTTCCGATCTCTGAATCAACGCCCTCTCCTCCCGCCCGGCGTCGGCCTTTATCGCCACACGGCCTGCCACGCAGCCTCCGAAGCAAGGCACACGTCCGGGAACGTCCAGCCGCCCTGCGCGTCGGGCGCAATCTCACGGGACTCGCCGTTGACCTCCACACATCGCGTCACGCCCGCGTCGGCCGGGAGCTGGACCCGAAGCGCGCGCAGGCGCACGGCCGACGGCCCGGTCGGCGTGAGCGCGAGCGAGAGCCCGCTCGCTTCCCTCGCGAACGCCACCTGCCCGTGGAACAGGCGGCTGAACACCGGCGCGCGCACCGGCACCCGGGGCGGCGCGAGCGCGAGCGTGCGGTCCAGGGCGTTGACCTGCACGCCCGTGGCCGCGTGGAGCACCTGCCATACGATCAGGCAGTCGCTGTAGTGCTGGCCGTAGAACCACTCGCCCGTGTTCGCATTGAAGAAAAGCTGCCCGTCCCACGGCCCCTGCGCGCGGTCCATCACGAACCCGTAGGCGTCCTCCAACAACGCAAGCGCCCGGTCGTACATGCCGAAGCGCATGGCCATGCACGCCAGGGGCGCGGCCACGACCGGGGTGAACGAGTTCGCGTGCGTGTTCTCGCCGCGCTTCGGGTTGATCGTGGTCAGGTCCGGCGTCCCGTCCGGGTGCGCGCCCGTGCGCACGGGCAGGGGCGCGGGCTCCACGTTGATGCGCCAGATCGCTTCGAGCGACTTGCGGATGCGCTCCTCGGGGTGCAGAAGCCCCAGGCCCAGCGGCGCGATGAGCGCCTGCCCGCAGAACATGTCCGCAAAGCACACGTCCGAGGTCCGGCCCGTGGCCGGGTCGTGGCTGAGGCGGTAGTACTCCCCGGTCCACAGCCGCTCCTCCACCGTGCCGCTCGCCCGTTCCTCCGCGGCGCGGCACCAGGCCGCGAACTGCGGGTCCGCGAACCGGTCGGCCAGGAACGCGCCCGCACGCAGCCCGGCCATCCACATGTCCGCCACGTAGCAGACCGCACCCTCCTGGGGCCAGGCGTCCCAGCCCTGGTTGACCCCGTGCGTGTCGGGCACGCCGTCGCCGTCCTCGTCGAGCGTGGCGCCCCATCGGAGCACGCGTTTGACCACAGGGTACAGGTCCGCGGCAAAGGCCTCGCCTCCCCCGCCCCACAGCATCTCCCAGCAGGCGCAGGCCGGGTACACGCCCACGTCATTCACGCTGAAGACCCGGTACCTGGGCTCGTCCGCCGCGTTGTGCCCGAGGAACGTGGGAATCTCGCCGCTGGCGAGCTGGTACTCGGCGGTGTTGCGCAGCTCCCTCGCGTTCTGGTCCGGAAAGAGCGCCGCGAACGCGGGCGTGATGTAGACCTGCAAGAGCACCGGGTTCATGAGGGGCAGCGTGGCCTCGTGCATCATGAACCGACCGTCCCCGAGCCACCACGAGATCCGGCTCGCCAGGTACGCGCTCTCCCCGATCATGGTGCGCGTCTTCTCCGGCAGTGTCGACGCGTCCAACAGGTCCCGCCACGACGCGCTGCGCGCGCGCAGGTCGCCGAACCGGTCGATCGCCCACTGCGCCGCCTCGCGCGCCCCGCCCGGGAACCGCTTGGCATACCAGTGGCCCCCGCGCTTGTACATCCTGGGCCGGTGATGCGGGAAGAACCAGGCGAGCGCGAGGCGCACCTCGCGCGTCTCGCCCGGGGCCAGGTCCACCGCGCCCGCGACCGCGCCCACGGGCTGGTGATAGGTGTACGGGCCCAGGCCGTCGTCGAGCTCCGGGCGTCGGTGCGCGGGCAGGTCTCCGGTGTCCAGGAACGTGCGCCAGTGGGCCAGGGCCTCTTCGTTCTTCGGGGCCTTGATCCACTCGCCGCCCTTGTGCTTGGTGGGCTCGGCCTGCCACCAGTCGGGCTGCGCGCTGTAGGTCACCCCCTCGGCGGGCGCGCACGCGAGCAGGTACTCCGAGCCCGGCAGGTCCGGGCAGTGCGTGCTCATGCGCACGGCCGGCAGGCCCGCCACCTCGGCCGCGGTGTTGTAGTTGCCCTGCATGAGGAACGTGGGCATGAACGTGGGGTTGATGGCGTTGCGCCACGACAGGGCGGCGGCCGCGCGGATCGGCCGCGGACCCGGGTTCGTCAGCCGCACCGTGAAGAAGACGATCGGCACCGAGCTCGCCTGCGCGTCCTGGGGCACGAACGGGCTGAACGCCTCGAGCGCGACCTCGCACGGCAGGTCCGCGTCTTGATACGCGATCCGGGTGAACGGGAACCGGCCCGTGTACGTCAGCCCCTCGATCGCGGGCAGGTCCGCCACGGGTTCGAGTTGCAGGACGCGCCCCACCGCGCGTTCCCCGTCCGTTGCGTGCGCGGACAGAAAGGTCCCCACCGGGGTAGGCCGATGCTTGTCCATCCAGTTGTTCTGCACCCGGATGCCCGCGAACCGGCCCGCCCGGTCGATCTCCAGCGTGCCCGTCCCAAGCCCGCCCATGGCCATGCCCAGATACCGCAGGCTCTTCGGGTCTTGCGGATCCGGGTCGTAGATGCTTCCCTCGTAGGTCACGCCGCCCGGTTGGGACATGGGACGATCCTTTCTCTGGTATTGGCGCAGTCTTGCGCGCCGCGTACTCAGCCCTCGGCCAGAGCCTGCGCAGCGGCCACCGTGTTGCGCAAGAGGATTGCGTTCGTCATGGGGCCCGCGCCGCCCTTGGGGTTGGTGATCGCGGCGGCCTTGTCGCGGATGCCCTCGACGTCCACGTCGCCCACCGTGACCATGCGCGGCTTGCCGGTCTTCGGGTCGCAGACCGGCTCGCCGTTCTCGTCGAGGGCCTCGGGGATGCGGTTGCCGCCCACGTCGATCACGACCGCGCCCGCGCGCACCATGGGCGGGGTGACCAGATACCCCAGGTCCACGGGTTCGGGCCGGGGTGCGCCGCCCCGCTTGTGCGCGGCCAGGGCCTTGCGATAAGCCCGGTACCGCGACCCGATGGCGCCCGTGGCCACGATCAGGACCTCGGCCTCGCGGGTCAGCCGCGCCAGGTCCTTGGTGTACACGTGCGCGACACTCACCGTGGCGTCGCGCGCGAGCAGCATCAGGGCCGCGGGCCGGCCCACGATCTGGCTGTGGCCGACCACCACCGCGTCGCGTCCCCGCATGTCGGGACAGGCCTCCAGGGCCAGGCGCACCGCGCCCGCGGCCGTGCACGGCGCGGGCACGGGGTCGGGGTCGGTCAACAGCCGGCCGAGGTTGCGCGGGTGCATGCCCTCGGCGTCCTTGGCCGGGTCGATGGCCGCCGTGAGCCGCGCGGCGTCCGCCTTCTTGGGCAGGGGCGTGTGCAGCAGGACCGCGCTTGTCTGCGGCGTGGCGTTATGACGCGCGATGCACGCGGCCAGGTCCGCCTCCGTGGCCTCGGGCCCGAGGTCTTCGAGCAGGTACGCCAGCCCGTTGCGGCCGCACCACTTCGCCTGGGCCCTGGCATACACCTCCGAGCCCCGGTCGTCGTTGGCTCGGATGGCCACGAGCCGCGGCGGATGCCCGTCATTGGCCAGGGCCTGCGCCTGCGCCCTCGCCTGCGCGGCGATCTCTTCGGCGAGCGGCGCCCCGTCCAGGATCCTCGCTGCCATGGATGCGCTCTCCTTCGCATGCTGCCGGTGGCGTTCCGGCCCCGCGCCGGTGGCAGGCGACTCTAAGAAGGAGCGTCGAATTGTGCAAGGAAAAGCCGCAGCAAACTATAGGAAGATGCGCACGTCCGCGGCCTCGCGCAGGTGCTGCAGGTATGTCTCGAAGTCCCGCAGACGCTGTTCTCGCATGAGCGCCTGCTCGATCTCGTCCTGCACCTCGTCCAGGGGCAGCGCCTGCCCCCCCCGGCACGCCTCCACGCGCACCAGGGCCTGCGCCGCGCCCAGGTCCACCGGGCCCACCAGGTCCCCGGCGCGGGCCGGGGCCTCGCCCTGTAGGGCCGCGCGCACCGGCCCGGCGAGCCCGCGCACGGGCACGAACTCCCTGCGCCCCACGCGGTACGCCCCGCCCCGGTCCGCGAACGGACCCTCGCCGTACTCCCGGGCGAGGTCCGCGAAGCCGCCGTCCTCGCGAAAGGCTTCTCTGGCTTGCGCGAGGATCAGGTCGGCCGGACGCTCGTCCGCCCGGCCCGTGCGATCCGTGTACACCACAATCGCGCGCAGCCGCACGGCCAGCGGCTCCACGAACGCGTCCTTGTTCGCCTCGTAGTATGCACGCACCTCCTCGGGCGCGGGCGGCGCAGGGTCGGTGTGCCGGTCCATCATGCGCTGGAGGATCACCTGCTTGCGCGCGCGGTCGAGCAAATCGGACGCGGGCGCGTCCCGTCCCTCCAGGAGCTGGAACCGGCGCACCACCTCCTCCACCTCGTCCGGGTCCGCGTCCACGCCCTCCTCGGCCGCCTGTTGCAGGACCAGCCGGTCGGCCACGAGCTCGTCGAGCGCCTTGCGCTGGAGCTGCGGGCGCAGGCGGCTGATCATCTCGCGGCCCTGGCGGGTGGCCGCGGCCGGGCCCATGCGCGCGCGCGCCGCGTCCACGATGTAGGAGAGGCGAAGCTCCACTTCGTGGCGCAGAATCGGCTCGCCGTTGACCAGGGCCGCGCGCTCCACAAAGGGCCGGGCCTGCGGCTCGGGCGCCTCGGGCGCCGCAGCGGGGGCGGCGCGCTCCACAGGCCGCGGCGCAGCGGACCGGGGACTCTGGTCCATGCGCGCGGGCGCGACCGTGGGCATGCCCTCGCGCTCTGTGGGCGTATCCTCCTCCGCGCGGGCTTCCTCGGCAGGCGGGCCCGGTCCCAGGGTGGCCGCGCGGATCACGGGCTGGACCTTGCCGCAAGTCCCGCAACGGATGCGTGTGCCGGGCGCGAGGCCGTGCACGTCCATGGCCGCGCCGCACACCGGGCAGATCTGGAACACGCGCACGGTCAGGTCCGCGTCGTCCAGGCGCTCCTGGAGCCTGCCGCAGGCCGGGCAGCGCACGGGCGCGCCCGGGTCCACGTGCGTCACCACCAGGGGCCGGCCGCACCCCGCGCAGGGTTGCAGGCGCCGCAGCTCCACGGACGGTCCGTCCAGGCTGAACTCGAGCGCCCCCGCAAGCGTGCACGCGAGCGCGAAGGCCACGGCCGCGGCCGTGATCCGAGCGGCCCGCACGGCGAACGCCTCAGCGCTCCGCATGAGCCGCCTCCTCGATCTCGGCCATGGCGCGGGCGCGCGTCTCGTCGCGCGCGGCCACGGTCCGCACCGCCCCGTCCCGGCCCAGCACGAACCCGCGCAGGCCTCGGTCCGCGTCGCGGGGTACGGCGCGCGCCTCCAGGCCCTCGGCGGCCTCGCGGATCTCGATCCTGTAGACCGAGGCCACCGCGCGGAAGAGCGCCGCGTCCCTCAGCTCGGGGAACGCGCGCGCCAGGTCCTGCGTACGGGCGGGCGTGCCCGCGGCCTCGGCCAGGCCGGCCAGGTGGCCGTGCATGGCCCGAAGCAGCCTTCGCGCGTCCGCCTCCATGGAGGCTCGGGGCCAGCGCGACAGGGTCACAAGGCGCCAGCTCCCGCCTTCCCGGACCATGGGAAGCTCCACCTCGGGCGCGGGCCCGTCCGGGGCCGCGGGCGCGGCCAGGTGCCAGAGCACCGCCTTGTCGCCCTGGAACCGCCACCGGGTGTTCACCGCGGGCGCGAGCACCGCCTCGCACACGGCCGACAGGGGGTGGAACTGGCCGCAGAACTCGTCGAAGGACAGGACCTCGCGCGACGCCGGCGCGAAGCAGGCGTACGCCTCGCGCATGCGGCCGGCGCGCAGGTGCCCGGTGAACCGAGTCCACAGCGCGCGCGCGGCCTCGCGCGTGTCGCGGTCCGTGGCCGGCGGCGCGAGCATGTCTTGGATCGGGGGCGGTGCCGACTCGCGCACTTGGGCTTCCGCGGCGCGCACCATCCCGATGCGCGCCCACGCGGCCGCGCCGAGCCCGATGCACAGCCCCAGCAGAACCAGACGCCTTTCCATACCGCCTCTGTTGTATCCAACCGCGCACCCCGGCGCAAGCGGTCCGCGCCCGGTGCGCCCCTTTGCGGGCAGGCAGAATTTCCAGAGGCGCGACGCACGTACGCGCACACAAGCGCCTGCTCCGCGTCGACCGCGACGACCCCGCGTGCAACGGCTTGTGCCATACCAGGTGACCGCTGTGCCCGGTCGAGCCTTCCGCGCGCGGCGCAGCCGCTGGGTGAAGTGCGAGCGCCCGGCCCCCGGCTGCCGGTCCCCGCAGGCCTGGCGCAGCCGTGGGTTGAAGCGCGCCTTCGGCAAGTGCCCGACGCCGGTCCCCGCGCGCGAGGCGCAGCGCGCCCCCTCTCGACGTAGGCGCTCGGCGCGTGGGCGTGGTTCCGATTTTCACTTGCACCGGCCCGCCGCGAAGCGCATGCTAGAGGCGGCATCCGGGGACCGCGCACGCACTCCCCACCCGGCACGCGCAAGGGGTGCGGGCCGTGCGAGGCCGCGCGGACCCGTTGGCATCGGGGCGTGGCGCAGCTTGGTAGCGCGCCTGCTTTGGGAGCAGGAGGTCGCCGGTTCAAATCCGGCCGCCCCGACCATCCTTTCATATAGGGGGTAAGTTTGAACCGTGGAGCAAGAATGTGGATGAAGGTCGATGAATGTGGACGAGAATTGATGAGGCCCACCTCCCCAAAGGTCAATTTCGGTTCAAATCCAGTCAGGTGTTTGCGGTGAGTGACGACACAGTGAATAGAACTCAAACCGAGGAGATCAGGGACATTTGCGATGCCTTCGTCCATGGTCTTCGACAAGTTCTCGTCAAGAAGCTGTATGCGGCATACATCTTTGGCGCGGCGGCGTTTCCTGATGCATTGCCGACAGGAGATATCGACTTTCATGTCATTCTCAATGACGAACTCACCGTTGCTGAGCGGTCTGCTTTGGAGGAACTCCACCGAACTCTCGCGGATCGTTTTCCTCCCTTGGGAGGTGAACTGGACGGCTACTATATCTTACTAGCGGACGCCCGGCGCGATTCACCACCCCAGAGTCAGATGTGGCGTCGAGCAACGGATGATTCCTGGGCTCTTCATTGTGAACATATCCGGGCGGGCCGTCATATTGTGCTTCATGGCCCTGATCCAAGAGAACTTTATCCTTCTGCAAACTGGGTGCAGACCGAGGCCGCGCTAAGAAACGAATTCGACTTTGTGCGGGAGCACCTTCAGGACTATCCGGACTACTGCATCCTCAACCTTTGCCGGCTCATCTACAGCTATGAAACAAAGGACGTCGTCATCTCCAAGGCGAAGGCGGCGGATTGGGCGCATGAGGCCCTCCCTAGCTGGAAGCGCCATATCGATTTGGCCCGAAAATCATACACACGGCAGATCACATCGGAAGAGCGGGGGTTCATTCTCGCGGAAGCTGCCAGCTTCTTCGAATTTGCGCGATCACGCATCGAGAAGGCACGGAGCAGGCGAGGCAAAGAGTGATTTCCCATTGCCATTTGGAACGGCATAGGATCCCCACGAGAATCATAACAGGTGGCCTGCGGCCAGCAGGTACGGCTCTGGGGGCTTCAGGAACAACGATACGAAAGGAATGATGACCTGGGAAGACGGTTCAAACGAACGCCAGTTCCCCCGATTCTCCGTAGCCCGGCGCGCAGCACAGGGCGAAGCAGGGCAACCCGCGATGAAATACGTCTAGCTTCTCACAAGCACTTCGGATCGAACCAAACGGTACGTCGGCAGTACCCGCGACTTCCAGGAACGCCTCAAACAGCACAACTCGGGCCGGTCCCCCCACACGGCGAAGCATCGTCCCTGGAAAACGGTTGCTGTTCTTCGTTTTGCTGACGACACAAAGGCGGACGCGTTCGAACGATACCTCAATCCCGGCTCCGGCCACGCCCTTGCCGCCAGGCATCTCTGGTAGTCCGAGCCGATACCGGGCAATCGGTTGCCCCCGCGCGCCGATGCGGTACAATGCAGGCAGTCCAGCAAGGAGACCAGGTTATGCGCATCCCTGCGGCGCCAGCGACGCGCGACCGGGCCCAGGGCGCGCACGTCTCCTTCCGAAAGGACAAGCCATGAAGAACGTAGTGCTCGATTGGGTGGGCCCGGCGGCCCAATGCCCCCATCGGGGACAATCCTGATGACGGACCCCACGGACTCGGCCAGCGGTCCGCGCAAAGGCCCGAGTCGAGCACACGTATGGTGTCGCAATGCCGCCTCGCGCTCAGGAGCGTGGACCCTCAAGCAGGCCATTCTGCGCGTCGGAGGGATCCTGGTTGTCTGGGCTGTCATCTGGACACTGGTCTTCTTCTTTATCGGCACGCAGTGCGGCGTGTCGGGCGTTGAGTTCTCGCCGGACAGGTTCGCACACCGCAAGTTTAGGTATCTTCAGCTCCCAGTTCTCGAGGTGCAAATCACCCCGAGGTTCACCGACGAGTTCCACACCCCACTGGAAAAATACCTACACGCGCACGGCTATGTGCCCCCGACGGACCGCGAACGATGGCACTTCATATGCGGCTCCGCTCCCGGGGTGCGCGGATGGAGGGGGCCAGCTCGATGGCTTTGCCACGGGCTGCGTTGCTGGGGCAACGAGAGCGATAAGTGGATCACGTGGTCGCAGGACCATCCAGAGTGCGCGCGTCTGCTCTGGCCCAGGGTGGTCGCCCTGGCGAGACGCGAGGAGTATTACTCGGCGCATGTTCTGTTGAAGCGCTTCTTTTACTTCGACGGCACGCCGGCACAGTTCCGAGAGGAGGTTCAGACCCTCAAGAAGGTCTATCCGGAGCTCGACTTCGACCTCGACACGCAGCCCTCGCCATCCGCAACCCCCGCCGCAGAGGAGTAGCCATGCAGCTCGCGCTCAAGATCGTGCTCAGCGTCCTCGTGATCCTGGCGGCCACGGAGGTCGGCAAGCGGGTGCCGTCCATGGGCGGCCTGATCGCCGTGATGCCGCTCACCGGCGCCCTGGCGCTCGTGTGGACGTATCTCGACAAGCAGGGCGACGCGGCCTTCATGCAGACTTTCACCAAGGGTGCGGTGTGGGGGATCCTGCCGAGCGTACTATTCTTCGTCGTGGCGCTCCTCTGCTTCCGGCGCCAGCTGGGCCTCTCCGCGGTCCTGGCCGCGAGCTTCGGCGCGTGGCTCGCCGCCGCGCTCGTGCACCAGTGGCTGCTGCGGTGAGGGTTGCCATGGGCTGGGCCAGCCCCGTGTGGGTGTCCGTCGAATAGGCAACCGCCGTACGAGCATTCGCCAAGGAGGCTTTGCCATGCCCGATCCCGACTTCGCGTACCGCACCTTCTACACCTGGGACCACAGCACGAACTGGGACCTCACGCAGCCGGTCTCTCGCGTGGGCGGGTGCCATGAGGCCTATCCCAAGCCGCCGGACGCCTTTCTGGCCGACTACAAGACCCTGGTGGACGCCATGCGCACACTGGGACTCAACCACCTGATTGTCTGGGGCGCGCTGCGCGATGCGCACGGTGGCGTGGACGCGCTGCGCAAGCTCATCGACTACGCCTCCGCCCGGAACGTGCGCGTGGCCCCGGGCGTGGGGCTGTATTCCTACGGTGGGGTGTACTACGAGGGGGACCATGAATACAGCCTCAACCGCCTGCTCAACGAACGCCGCGACCTCGCCGCGGTGGACGAGATCGGCAGGCCTCTTGTGTGCACGCATGGCAGGCCCCGGCGCAGCATCGCGTGCCCGCGCAGTGAGGAGGTCGCGGACTGGACGGTCCGGTCCATCGACTGGCTCATGCGCGAAGTCGCGCCCCCCGCCGTGCACCTGGAGACCGGCGACTACGGCACGTGCCACTGCGCCCGATGTAGAGACGCCGGCCCCAGGGAGAAGGCGCCCGGCGCGGATGAGATGGCCCGCATGCTGCTGCCCCCCGTGCAGGAGATCCGGCGCCACGCGCCCGATTGCTGGATCTCCTACAACTACTATTACGGGTACACGCGAGAGATGATGCGCAACAGGCCGGCCTTCGCCACGGCCCTCCCGGACGACGTCATCTGCAAGTGGGGTGTGAGCTGGATGCTCGAGCCCATGCTGCGGCCGCGCAGCTTGGCCCACGTGGCGAGCGCGGAGCCGGTGACGCCCCAGATCCACCCGCCCACGCGCACGAACATGGCCCACCTGCACTTCGGCACGGGCTGGTGGCAGTGCAGCCCGCGCGGAACCCTGGAGATCACGCGGTTCATGCGCTACGTGCCCTTGTTGCATCAGGTCGGTTTCCAGGGCCTGTGCACGCACGGGGAGGAGAGCAGCCTCAACCCTCCCAGCGAACTCAACTACCACGTGTACGCGGCCCTGGCCCAGGACGCCCGCGCCACGCCGCAGGCCATTGCCCAGCGGTCCGTAGGCGAGCTCTATGGCAGCGTGGACCTGGCCGCGGAAGTGCTGCGCGCGTACCGGGACGAACTGGCGTCCCCGGCCCTGTGCGCGCGCGTGGCCCGCGAGGCGCGTAAGGCCCGGGGCCAACGCAAGGTGCGGCTCAATTGGCTGACCTTTGCATTGCACCGTCTCGCGGAGTCATCGCACCACAAGAGAGGCTGAGACCATGGACTTG
>Ga0180432_10000702_pt1 | contig 54752 bp, 42 predicted proteins | sample SS_ome_10_FD_132414 | JGI IMG/M metagenome (GOLD analysis project Ga0180432, IMG submission 132414) | Hypersaline lake sediment archaeal communities from the Salton Sea, California, USA - SS_1_MS_2 metaG | ecosystem: Environmental > Aquatic > Non-marine Saline and Alkaline > Hypersaline >... | reverse complement strand
GACACGGATGGGAGGATGGGTGTGGAGGGCCACAGAGGACACGGATGGGGGGATGGGTGTGGAGGGCCACAGATGTCACGGATGGGAGGATGGTTGTGGAGGGCCACAGAGGACACGGATGGGAGGATGGATGTGGAGGGCCACAGAGGACACGGATGGGAGGATGGGTGTGGAGGGCCACAGAGGTCACGGATGGGAGGATGGATGTGGAGGGCCACAGAGGACACGGATGGGGGGATGGGTGTGGAGGGCCACAGAGGACACGGATGTCCCGGATCAGGACGGGATGATCGATGATCCGTTCGTGATAAGGAAGGCGTGATGTTCGAGACGCTGCCGTGGGCGATCCTGCTGATGGCCGGTGTGGCCGCGGTGATGGGCCTCGGGCTCGGGATCGCGGCGAAGAAGCTGGCCGTGAAACCCGACCCGCGCGTCCAGAAGATCCTCGGTTACCTTCCCGGCGCGAACTGCGGCGGCTGCGGGTTTCCCGGCTGCGCCGCCTACGCCGACGCCATGGTGAAAAAGGGCGTGGCGCCCAACCTGTGCGCGCCGTCGAGCCCCGGAGCCAAGAAGAAGATCGCCCAGACTCTCGGGCTCGAGGCGGCGGACGAGACGCCCAAGGTGGCGGTGGTCCGGTGCCGCGTCGGGGCCGACCCCGACTGGATCAAGTACGACTACGAGGGCATGCCCGGCTGCAAGAACGCGAACCTCCTCGCCAAGGGCGCCGGGAGCTGCGATTTCGGATGCCTCGGGCTGCTCGATTGCGTGGCCGCGTGTCCCTTCGACGCCCTTCACGCCAATCCCGACCCGACCAAACCCCCCGTGGTGGACATCGACACGTGCACGGGCTGCGGCCAGTGCGTGAAGGCCTGCCCGAAAGGGGTGATCGCGCTCCTGCCCAAGAAACGGATTCCCTACATCGCGTGCCGGAGCCCCCTCAAGGGCAAGACCGCCAAGGGCGACTGCAAGGTGGCCTGCATCGCCTGCGCGCAATGCCAGCGCAAGTGTCCCGAAAAGGCCATCACGATGGTGAACAACCTCCCCGTCATCGATTACGACAAGTGCACCGCCTGCGGCACCTGCGTCGAAACGTGCAAGCCCAAGTGCATCCTCTGGCTCGAACCCGGCGAGGAGTCTCCGGCGCTCGCCGCCGCATCATCCGCCGGCGAAAAGGAAGAAGCGTAGGCTCCTTTTCGCCCTTCGCGGCTTGGCGAGAGAAAAGCCGTAGCGGGGCGTGACGCGCGTTTCGATACGTGGCGGGGGACGGACCGGCGTTCGTAGTGAGCCACGGAGACAAAGCCGGAGTGGCGGAGCAGCGTTGCCGAGTCGCAGAAGTGTTCGCAGCGCGAAACGCTCTGCGAACGCCTCCCTTTCCCGCTCCCACGATCCGAGGTAGAATGGTTTCTGATGTTGCGAAAAACTTCCCTTTTCGCAGCAGCAGGTTGAAGAGGTGGCTCATGGCGATCGCGAAGACGGGCGCAGGAGAGGCGGCCCCGACGTACTGGGTCGCGCCCCGTCTGTCCCGCCGGGCGAGGTTCTGGATCGGCGGCCTCGCCCTGGCACTCGGGATCCTGCTGCCCTTCCTCTTCCTCCCCTGGATCCTCGGCGCGGTGCTGATCGTGGCGGGCGCGGTCTTCCTCGCCCCCCGCGGCATCAGCAACAGCCCCCCGGAGGGCCCGGCGGAAGGCGAATGGAAAGCCGTCACCGAGGAGGAGCTCGACCGCATCCAGGCCCACGCCCGCCGCTGCAAGACCTGGGAGCGCTCCGCGCTCGACGTCAACACGACGCTGGGGGTCGTCCTGCTCCTCGCGATCTGCGCCGGCGCCCTGCTGGCGGGCCTGATCGCCGGGCGCGGGACGCTCTTTTCCGGTCCGGGATTCCTGTTCGGCACCGCCGCCGGGTACCTCGGCTCGGTGGTCTTCCTCGACATCCTCCTTCTCGTCCTGCCGCTTTGGTTCCTGGGCTTGAAGAAGCGATTCGTTCCCGCAGGCCTGCTGATCAAGATCGAAGCCGTCGAGAACATCCTGGACCGGCTGGAAGCATACCCCCCGGCGGACTGGCGACGGAAAATCCTCATCGAGTTCCTCCCGCGGCGAAAAGGCGAGATCCCCGGCGACATCCGCCTGATGCTGACCCCGGGAGAGGGGCCCGAGGACTTCATCGGCATCCAGATCCAGGTCTCCCTCAACGACGTCCAGGGAACCAAGTACCCCTACCTCTACGCCGTGGTCCTGGCCCGGGAGGGTTTCGGTCTCCTGGACACGGAGACACCCGAGATTCCCAAGGTCATCTTCGAGCGCGAGACGTCCGACGACGTGGACGTGATCGTAGTCCGACAGCCTACGACGAAGACTTCCGGTTATCACACCAAGCGCCAAGACCAGGTCCGCGTCTTCGAGGCGGCGCTGGCAACGGCGGAGAACGCGCTTCTGACGGGAAGGGCGGCGTGAAGGGCGAAAGGCCGATGGAAGGTGCAACAGACACGCCCGCCCCTGCCGGCGGCCCGAACGGCCGGTCGGACGGAACGCGCCCCGAGGGCGACCAGGACCCCGGGGGAAAACCACCCATGGCCTGGAAGGACATGGCGCCCGCTCTGGCCCTCTGCGCGTTTCTGCTCGTCGGCGGCCTGGCGACCGGGCTCGGCCAGGAGGAGCCGGACAGCGACGAGCCCGTCTACCTGGCCATGGCCGCGCACTGGGCCGGCGAGGGCGAGGCCCCTCATGAGGACTTCTTCTGCGCCCATCCTCCGGGGCTGCTGGCGCCCGCCGCGATCCTGTACGCCTTGGCACCGCCGTCGATCCGCACCGCCCGCATCGTTCCCCTTCTCGCCACCCTCGCCCTGTTCTTCTTCACGCTCGCTTCCGCCCGGGTCCTGGAGAGACGGTGCGGGCTTTCCGGCGCGACCCTTTTCGCGTCCACGTTTCTCGTCACCTCCCCGCTCCTCCATCTGGTGGGCGCTTCCTATCTCGGCGTGAGCCTTTTCGCTTCCCTGTGCGCCGCCGCCCTGTGGACGGCGCTTCTGGACCGGCCGGGCCTGTCCGGGCTCCTCGTCGCCTCTTCCCTGTTCGTTCGCTTGTCGGGTTTTCCCGTGCTGGTCGCACTCGCCTTCTTCTTCCGCCGGCGCCCCCGCTTCTTTTTCGGCGCCGCCATCGGCGCTTTCCCCCTGGCGTTTTGCTTCCTTCTTCAACCGGGTTGCTTCGACCAGACCGTGCTCTACCACCTGGACAAGCAATCCATGTTCTTCGGAGCGCGTCTCGGCGTTCTCCTGGATTTCCTGTACGAGGAGAAGGTCGTCCTCCTTTTCTCCGTGCCCGCCCTCTTCCTGCTGAGACGCAAGCCCGCAACGCTTTTTCTCGCCTCCGGATTCCTCGCCCTCCTCTTCGCGGCCGCCCAGAAGGTCGTCTGGCTCTATTACTTCCATCTCGCCGTCCCCTGTCTCGCCGTGGCCGGCGGCGCCTGGGCCGCCTCTCTTTTCCGCGGGCGACTCGAGGGGAAATTCCTCGTCTTTCCCAACATGGTCCTCCTTCTGGCGGCCGGCGCCGCAAACGTCTTCCTCATCGCCCCCCGGTACCGGCCGGACGAGACCCTCCTTCCCCTCGTGGAGAAAGCGGAAGCCCTCACCGGCGGGGAAGGGAAGGTCCTCGACCTCTCCGGCGGAGGCAAGGGACCCTACTTGGCATGCAAGACGCGCCTCGACGTGGCCGAAAACCTCTTCGACATGAGCCTCCAGCGCTACGGCCGGGGCCGGATCGACGGCCCAAGGCTCGCCAACGCGCTCCGGCGGAAGCCGGACCTCGTTCTCACCGAGATCGAAGCAGGCGCCGGGACGATCCTCTGGAGCCGCCTGCCCGAAACGCGCGAGGCGCTGCTCGGCCTCGACGAAGGGGAAGGCTTCCGGCCCCGGGACATCCATCTCCGCCCCAATGACCTCTCGCTGATCGTGTTGTGGGTTCCCGCGGACCGGGAACGGCCGGCGCCCCCCGCGGAAACCCTCGAGATGAAGGAACGTTCCTACCGGTTCTGGTACGTCACGCCGGGGCCGTCCCCGACGTCCAAGGCCGTGGTCCGGAAGGGGAACTTCGTCATGGGAAGCACGACACTGATGGAAACGGTTCTCGCGCTGCCGGACGGACCCGGCCTGCTGGCGGCGCGGGGCGTTTTCTGTCCGCCGGAATACGACGTGTCACGCTGGCGTGCGGAGGACCGCCGGAAAGGGCGGACGGTGGAAAGCTGCGTGTGGGCCCAGCCGGAAGGGGAGAGGCTCCTCATCGAGACGGTCTACGCCGGGGAGACCTACGACCCGGTTTCCTTCGCGGAGGCTCGTTTCGATCCCGCCTCGAAGACGCTCGCTTTTCTCCGGATCTACGGGGACGTGGGGCGCGGTTTCGTTCCGGTCCTCTCCGTCCGTCCCGCGGACTAGGCTCTGTGGGCCGGAAACGCTCCCCCCGGAGCCATGGTTGACATCGACGCCCTGCGGTCCTAGAATCCGATGATTCCCGAGCGCCTCTTGATTCCTGAGCGCCTCTTGATGCAGGAGCGGCCATGGCGAAGCTTCCCGGTATCTTCCTGTTCGCTTTCGAGATCACGCCCGAAGATCTCATGAAACCCACGGCGCTTCTTGTGTTCGGGCTGGCGGCCCTGATCCTCGTTCTCTGGTTCCTCGGCGTGCTCCTGGTCCGGGGGAGCTCGCGGAAATTCATTCGGCGTGAAATCGCTTCCGCCTCGGAAAAAACCACGGAGATCAAGGACCTTCTGGACGGACTCCACGAGAGCGTAGGGAATGTTTCGGACTCCCTGGAATTCTTCCGGGAAAAAGTCAACAGCCGCCTGGGCTCGATCGGCCGGTCGCTGGAATCGATTCCCCGGATCAACGAGAACATGGCGAAGATCCGCGAATCCATTACACAGGTCCAGGAGACCGCCGGCGCGGTCTCGGCGGCCGGCGGAGAGGGAGGGGAGCCCCCTCCCGAACTCGTGAAGCGACTGGAGGAAACCGAGGAGGCGTTGAAACTCAAGGAGGGCGAGATCCAGAGGCTCCAGGAGGAAATCGCGGGGTTTCACGAAACGCTGCAGGCGTCCGCCCTTTCCGAGGAAAAGGGTGACGAGTCGGAGATCCTCGAGCGCAATCGACGCGAGATCGAGGAAGCACGCGAGTCCCTCGAGAAGGAGAAAGCCTCCTTCGAAAAGAACCAGGCCATGATCAAGGCCCAGATCAAGGAAGCAGGCGAGAAACTCAAGCGCGCCAAGGAAGAGGCCAGGATCGAGCGAGAAGCCCTGGCGAATGAACGCGCCGGAGAAGGCGCCGGCGTTCCAGGCGGGGAAGCGGCCGATCTCGGGGGGGAATGGGAAAAGATCCAGCAGGAACAGGCCATCCTCAAGGGTGAAAGGGAATGGCTGGAATCGGAAAAGGAAGCCATGGAAGAGGAGCGGCAGGAATTCGAGAAGACGCTGGAAAAGATGCAGGAGGATCGAGAAACACTCGAAGCCGAGCTCAGGGCCCTGCAAGAAGAGGCGGGAGAGGGGCCCGTTGCCCGGGACGAGGAGGAGGACGAAGAAGAGGACTACGAGGAAGACGAGGAAGACGAGGAAGAGGAGGAGGAAGACGAGGAGGAAGAGGGGGAGGAGGAGGAAGAGGGGGAGGAGGAGGAAGACGAGGAGGAAGAGGAACTCCCGGAGCCACAGGAACCCTTCCCATCGTCCGTCTCCAACGAGGCCGCGGGGTCCGCATCCCCGCCGGAGGAAAGCACTTCATCGAGCGACCTGACTTCGTGGGGCTATTCCTCCCTGGCCGAGGAAGAGGCCGGCGAGGACATCAAGACGGCGGACGAGGAGGACATCACGTCCCTGGCCGAAACCGCCACCGACGAGAAGGACAAGGAGGAATGGGACGAGATGCTGGCGGGAACGAAGGACGAATCGAGCGGTTTCGCCCCCGCGGAAACCGTCGACGAGTCCTCTGGTTTCGAGGCCCCTCCCCCCCCCGGCATGGAAGGCTTGCCGGGCGAGGAGGAAGCGCCGGAGGAAGACCTTCCAGGACTCTCCTCACTGCCGGGCGGGACGGAGGCCTCGCCGGCGGAAGATGTGGACGCGAGTCCGCTTCCCGGGGCACCCGAGGAAGACGAGATCGCGGAGGCGCCGGAAGAGGAACTGGGAGCCGGGGAAGAGCCGTCTCCCTCCCTTCCCGCCCTGGAGGAGGAAACGGGGCCGGCTCCCGAGGCGCCCTTCGAGGCGGACAAGAGGGCCCTGGCGGGCGCCGGAGTGGATCTGTCGTTCGCGGACCGCTCGAACGGGATCCTGACGGCCGAGAGCGGCGACATCCTCGTCGTCCTCATCGATTCGGAAGAGGTGAAGAACGAGGAGGCGCATGCCCTCGACGAGGTGATTTTCTCGGAGACCTCGGACAAGGAGGACAAGATCCTGCTGGATCTTTCCAAGGTGAAGTACATCAACAGCCGGGGTCTCTCCTCGGTGACGAAAGTGGCCGTTCAGCGTTCGGCTCACGTGGTCCTGACGAACGATAACGTCTTGAAGATCATGGACATGATGGGTTTCTTGCCGCTTTTCACGCTTTTCGAGACGCGAGAGGAAGCGCTGGACGGCTTCGCGTGATCGTGGCCGTCCGACGTGCGGCGGCGTCCCTCATCGCAGTGTGAGGGCCGCGCGAAAACCGACGGCGTCGTGGCTGGCCCCCTCCTGTTCCATTCCCCAGCGGTTCGCCGACCGGCAGGAAGCGGCGTTGTTGATCCAGGAACATCCCCGGATCACCCGACAGGTGCCTCCCTCGCCACGGATCGGGTCCGGGCGCGTCGCCTTCTCCTTGCCGTAGAAATCCGTGTCCCAGACGTCCTCGCACCATTCCCATACGTTTCCGATCATGTCGTAAAAACCCCAGGCATTGGGGGACTTGCCCCCCACCGTATGAGGCCCTCCGTACTCGAATTCATATTGCTTTCCGTGAAAATGCTTCATGGCCCCCGCCGGCCGGTAGGAGACCTCGCAGTTTCCGCCGTACCAGGCGATCTTGTCGAGCTCGGGGCTGTCGAACACCTTGCGTATGGTCAAATCGCCCGCATAGGTGTCCGTGGTCGTGCCGGCCCGGCAGGCATATTCCCATTCCGCCTCGGAGGGCAGGCGAAACCTCACGCCGAGTCTCCGCACGCCCTCATCCATGGACTCGTTGACCTTTGCCAGGAAACCCTTCACGTCCTCCCAGGAAACGCGATTCACCGGGGACCCATCGCCTGCTTGCGGGAATTTGGACGGATTGTCCCCCATCACGTCCTTCCATTGTCCCTGGGTGATCTCGTACTTTCCGAGATACAAGGGCCTCGTGATGCTGACCGGGTGGGCGGGTCGCTCCCATTGACCGACAAGTTTGGCGTCCGCAGGCGTCCCCATCGTGAAACGGCCGTCCTTCACGAGGACGAATTCCATTCGGGGCTTCTGCATCCAGATTTCGTAGGGCAAGCCGGTTTCAGGGTCGTTCGATTCGCCGTTCCGGCACACCACGGGATTTCCGTACCGGTCCTTGCCGCCGCCGGGAACGTAGAAAACCTTCTCCAGGTTCTCCAGGAATTTCCTGTAGGTTGACGTCCTCGCGGGCGCCGGCTCCGGTCCGGGGTCCGGTTTCGGACCCGGGTCCCGCTCCCCCCGGTCTTCCCGCGACATGCCTGCACCGAGGTATTCCGCAATGTCGTCGGGCCGGTTGCTCGCCACGGTGGAAGCCCGGTCGATGCGGGGCCGGGTGGATTGCCAGAGGATGCCCCCGCCGCCCGGTTCGGGAAGAAGGGATTCGTTCTCCCGGATCGCGCAGTTCTCGATACCACCCATCGCGTTCATGACGAACAAACCACCGCCCTTTCCGCGGTTCCCGGCGATGGAAACGTTCTTCAAGAGGTATCCCTTGGAAACACCGTTCACATGCGCCCCTCCGCCCCACGAGGCGGCCCGGTTGTCCAGCAGACGAACGTTGCGGAGCTCGACACGCGTGACGTTTCCTACCTTTTCCCGGGATCTCCCCTCGAAAACGAAAGCCCCCCCCTTGTCCAGGGATTCGTTGCCCTCGAATCCGCCCCCTTCCATGACGAAGCGTAGATCCGCCGGTCGATGCCCCCCCTGGTTGATGCAAAGGACGAGCGCTCCGCCGCCTTCCTTGGACGAATTCCCGAAAAATTCCGTCTCCTCGAAGCGCACCTCGGCTTCCGATTCCTTGAAACCGAGCGCCATGCCGCCGCCGAGTCGATTCGATCGGTTCTCCTCGAAGAAGCAACGCGAAACGTCCACCTTGCACGAGCCGCGATCCAGGTACGAGAAGCAGACGCCGCCGCCGTCTCCTCCGGCGCGGCTGTTCGTGAAATCCGTGCCGGCGATCTCGAGCCCTTTCAGCATGCGAATGTACATCCCTCCGCCGGACCCCTTGCCGACCGTGCTGTTGTCCGAAAAAACGCACGCCTCCAGGACAAGGCGGTCCCCCCGGAGTACATACACCGCTCCGCCCGACGATCCGCGGTTCTCCTCGAAGCGGCAATCGGAAAGCGACCCGGACGCGTCCTCGAAGTAGAGGGCGCCGCCCTTGGACGAGCTGCTGTTCGTGAACGAACAGCCCTGCAGGGATACGTCCCGGCAATCCAGGAAACAAGCGGAGCCCCCCGCCTGGACGGCCGTGTTGTCCTTGAACACGCAGTCGGCCAACCGAACCCGGGACGCGTTGAAAAACACCGCTCCGCCGCTCTCTCCCGTCGAGATGTTCTCGAGGAACGTGCATCGGGAAAGATCCGCGGAAGCGTCCTCGACTTTGAGCGCCCCGGAGCCTTGCGACGTGTTTTTCGAAAAGGCGGTGTCCTCCGCCGTCAGTTTCGCGTTTCCGTGAACTCGTACAGCGCCGGCCGTGGAACCGGCGGAGTTCATGCAGAATTCGCATCCGTGCAGGGCGACCTGGGCGCCGCTCGAGGCATAGATCGCTCCGCTGTTGCTGCTCTCGCCCGTCGATTCGTTTCTCGAAAAGATGCAGCCCGTGAACTTCGCGAAACCCGCGCTCTGGGCGACGCCTCCGCCGGGATGTCCGGACTTGTTGTATTCGATGCGGCAATCCCTCCCCAGGACCTCCCCCTTGTGGACCAGGATCCCCCCCCCCGACATCTCCGCGCGGCCGTGCCGGATCTCCACCCCCTCCATCGTGACGCCCGAGCCGTTCACGACGGCCAGGCAGCCGCCGCAAGGATTCTTCTCAATGGTCGCGATTTCGACCAGGCTTCGTAACATGCTGAAGTCGATCGCCGGATACTTCCGGCCCCGGCCCCCCTCGATCACCGCGTGCTCGATCACGGAGCCCTTCGACCCGAAGCCGTCCAGCGTGACGTTCAGCCAGCCTTCCCCCTGTTTTAGGGGCTGGAAGAGAATCTTCTCCCCCGCCGCTCCCTTCGCGACGAGCCGCCCCCGGCAGTAGAGACCCGCATGCTTCCCGAAGAGGAAAATCGCCCCCGCCTCGACCGTCAGCGTGACGCCTTCGATCACCTCCACGTCGGAGACCAGCTCGTATTCGCCGGCGGGAACCGTCAGGTCCGTCGTCACCGCTCCCCCACGCAAGATCGCGAGAATCTCGGCATCGGTTTTCCTATCCTCGGGAACCTCCGCCGGCGGCGAGGGCGCGTCGCCCTTCCCGGGAGCCCGTTCGACCTCCGCCGGCGCCGCGTCTTCGCTCGAGGAACCCGGCTCCTCTTTCCCCTTGCTGCCTCTCCCCTTGCCCGCGCTTGCCACCACGAGAAGGAGAATCAGAAGGATCAACAGCGTTCCCGCTCCGAGTCCCGCGATCAGCGCCGGATTCGTCTTCCGGGTCGCCTCGCGCCTGCTGGAAGGCTTCTTGCGCGCCGCGGTCCTCCGCCTCGATTCGTAGGCCGTCTCCGGAGGCCGCGCCGGGGTCCTCTTCGAGGGGGGCTTTCGCCGTTCGCGTTTTCTTTCTCCAACCGGTCCCTTCCCGCCCCCCTTCTCCGCCTCCAGGCCGGAGAGGATGGCGCGCGCCGCTTCGGCGAACGCCTTGCCGTCCGGAAAACGCCTCGCAGGTTTCTTGGCCATGGCCCGGACGATCAGGTCTTCCGTTTTCCTGGAGACGTGGGAGGCCTTCTTCCGGATCTTCGGCTCGGGTTGGTTGGCGTGGGCCACCACCATGGAGATGGGCGACTCCGCCTTGTAGGGATACGCGCCGGCGAGAATCGTATAGAGCGTCGCCCCCAACGAATAGATGTCGGTCCGGGTATCCACCTCGTGCCCCATGCCTTGCTCCGGCGACATGTAGGCGGGCGTCCCCAGCGTCGAACCCGATCCCGTGAGCTGCACGCTGGCGTCCAGGCCCCGGGCGAGACCGAAGTCCACGATCTTCACGCGGTCGTAGCGGTCCAGGAGAAGATTGTCGGGCTTGATGTCGCGGTGGATGATGCCCTGGCCGTGGGCGGCCCCGAGGCCCTCCGCGGCCTGGGCGGCGTAGCGCAAAGCGTCCTTCTCCCCGAGGGGGACCTTGACGTTTCCCGCCAGCGACCCTCCCTCCACGTACTCCATGACGATGTAGTAGAGACCGCTTGCCTCGTCCTTTCCCATGTCATAGACCTGGACGATGTTGGGGTGGTTCAGCGCCGCGATGCTTCGGGCCTCGCGCTCGAACCGCGCCGTGTAGATCTCGTCCTCGGATACGTTCTCCGGAAGGATCTTCAGGGCCACCTGGCGCTCCAGCGAGAGCTGCACCGCCTCGTACACCGCCCCCATGCCGCCGCGTCCGATCAGCCTCTCGATCCTGCAACCGCCGATCTGGCGCCCCTGCATGCCAGAGACGCGGGCTGGTGTCGGGCTTTCCACCCCGGCCGGGGTCGCCGGCGTCCGGGCCGCGGCCTGGATCGTCTCGTCCACCTCCACACCCGAACCGGCAGGCGGCACCTGCAGCACGGTCTTGCAACGGCGGCAGATGAACCGCTTGCCCGGTTCGAACCCCTCGACGTTGAAGCGGACCCCGCACCCGGGGCATTCCAGGATCGCCGTTTCCTGGTAGGCCAGGAGATCCTTCACGTCCTCGGTGGTGAGGAGGCCGTCCTCGATCAGAATGGTCCCCAGACGCTTGTTGATCCCGCGGCTCTTGATCTCCTCTTTTCGCCTGAGAGCGGCTTGCAGTTCATCCTGGGTGATGAGCATGCGCTCGACGGCGAGCCGTCCGAGAAGCCGGTCTGCCCGGCGTGCCGTGTACGGATCCGGCATGCCCCCTCCTCCCTGGGAACCCCTTGCTTGTTCTACGCGCCTTCGTGCGAGATGCGGCGCCCTGTCCCATCCAGAAAATCACATGCGGGCCGGATTTTGAAGCTTTTTCCCCCGCAATGACGCGACGCGGCCTCTCAGAACCCCCTCCCCTCCTCCTCGCCGGCGGCTTTCCGCGCATCGATCTCGATCTTGCCCCAGAAGACCATCGTCCGGTCCTCGTCCGCGGAAGCCCTCTCCAGCATGAAGGCCGCATCGGGAGCCACGAATCCCTCGAAGGACGCCCGCCCGTTGGTCGTCACCGTCAGGGGCTTTCGCACGTCGAAGAGGTCCCGCGAGACGAAAAGCGTGTAGCGGGCCACGTTTCGCGTCCGCACCTCGACGCGATTCCCGTCCGCGCGGACCGCGATCCGGCCCGCCGTCTCGTCCCGGGCGAGGACCGGCCGGGGAGCCGGATCCGCGAAACGACCCTCCAGCGTCCGGGCCGCCTCTCCCCGCAGGACCACGATGCGCACGCCGTCTCCCGGTTTCTTTTCCGAAAGGATCCTTCGCAAATCCGACAGATCCCCCACCGCCTCGCCGTCCATCCCCGTGATGACGTCCCCCTTCTCGATGCCCATCCGGCCCGCCGTCGTGTCCTCCCCCGAGAGGCGTTCCACCCGGACGCCGGGACCCGGAAATTCACGGTCCATGTAGATGCCCAGGCGGACGCGGTCGTCCTTGACCAGGGGGTTGATGTCCTTCACGAGTTCCGGCGCGTCGTTGCCCGTCTCGGCGACCTCGTCGATGCGGACCCAGTGGCACCGTCCGAAGAGACCGGGGCGGGACGTCTCCCAGCTCAGCGTCCGGGGCAGGGGGTCGCGGCCGGTCTTTCGGAGGAAGGCCAGGATGGGGGCGCGTTCCTTCGGCCAGTAGTCGGGACGGTGTCCGATGTTCTCGTAGACCTTGTACGTGATCTCGGCTCCCGCTTCCTTCATGCCCTCGATGAAGGGCGTGACGAGTTTGGCGGGGTAGAGGGCATCTTCCGTCGTGTTCACCACGTACATCGGCTTGTTCGCGGCGTTCGTGAGATAGACCGGAAACCCCTGGACGCCGGCCACCGGCGGGAATCCGTTCAGGGGAAGGAAGCCGGCGAACGGCGTGCTCCGGTTCAGGGCCAGAAAGAAGCTGCCCGATCCTCCGTCGGAGAACCCGGTCACGAAAACCCGGTTCTCGTCCACGTTGTAGACGCGCTTGATCCGGGAGAGGATGCCCAGCAGGTTGTCCAGTCCGTTCTCGCTCCACCATTCCGCCCCCTTCTGCCCCAGCGGCAGCGCCAGGAGAACCCCGGCATCCCGCGCCGCTTCGCCCCACATCTGCTCCCGGTAGCGAGAGAACCGCTCCGCTGAAATGACGGAAGGACGGCTCACGCCGCCGTGCAAGTTGAACACCAGGGGATAGCGCTTCGCCGGGTCGTACGCGGGGGGACTATAGAAGTGATAGGGCCTCTCGACGCCGTCGCAAGCCTCGTTCCGGCCGATGATCCATCCCGTCGGTACGCCCTCCGCGTACTCGCGCCCGCGCTTCAGCAAACCCTCGAGTTCGCCGGGCGCCGGGTCGAGATCGAGCACGGCCTGGCGCGCCGTGTCGCGATCCCGCTCGTCCTCCGCTGCCCAAAACGCCTCCACGGCCTCCTCGAGCGTCTCCCCGGACAAGACGGGCGTCGGCGTTGCGGCGATGGATGAAGCAACGACGCCCAGCAGAAGGAATGCGTATCGGCGGCGCATCGGTGTTCCTTTCAAACCGCGGCGTTCTCGAACGGCATGGCGCGACGGCCCGCGCCGCGGCGCCGATCCCCTACCACCGAACCCCATCTTCTCAAAAAAACACCCCTTTGCGGAACCGTGCTCGCCTCTTCATCCCTTACAATGCGGGCGGTCCCGCCCGGACACGGCTCCCGCACCGGACGGAAACCCTCGATCCCCTGTTCAAGGAACAACGAGAACCCCGACGATCGCCATGAAGATACAACGCGTCCCCAGGAACCACGTCGACCTCGCGGACCGCACCTTCGCCTTCCGCCGCCCCGGCGTGCCGGATCTGTTGCGCGCCTCCATCGAGAGGTTCAGCGTCCTGCATCCTCCCGTCCTGCGGGGCGAGCCGGGCCGCTGGCAGATCCTGTCGGGCCGCCGCCGGATCGAAGCCTCCCGCGAAGACGCCTTCACCGCCTGGACTGTGTCTGCGGACGATCTCCCTCCGCAAGCGGCGCTGGAGCGTCTCGTCGAGGAAAACCGGTTCCTGACGCCCTTCACCGCCTACGAGGCCGGAACCCTCCTTGCCCTCTTCCGGGACGCCACGGGGGCGTCCATCGAGACGCTGTCGAAAACCGTGGCGCCGAGACTCGGCGTGCCGTCGGGACGGACCGCGACGGAGGCCCGCCTCGCCGTCGCTTCCTTCCCCGACGAGATCCTCGACGACCCCGTGGCCAAGGACGGCGTCCTTCTCGCGCTGGCGGAGCTGGGCGCCTCGCAGGCCCTCCGCCTCTGGCGGGACTGGGTCCGCCCCCGGCGCCCTTCCGTGCAGCAGGTCCGGCAGGCCGTGACCTGGCTTCTGGATCTGGAAGCGCGCGACGGCGTCGCGCCCGCGGAACGTCTCGGGGAAAGCCGGTTGCGGCACGCGCTGGAGGCGGAAAACGGCTTTCTCCCCGCCTTGCGCGCGCTTCGCTTTCCCGTGCTGTGGGCCGTGGAGACGGCGTTCGCCGAGGCCGCCGGCGCTCTGCCGGAAGGCGTGCAGGCCCTCCTGGCGCCCCGCCGGGACGACGACACCGTGGAGTTCAGGTTCCGCGCCCGCTCGCCGGAAAGGGCGAAGCAGATCCTCGACGGACTCGCCGGAGAGGAGACGATCCTGGAAGCGCTCTTCGAGGCATTATGGAAACCCCTCGGCCGAAACGAATCTTCGTCGAACCCGCCGCGGAAGCCGACCCCCTGACCCGGCGGATCCTGGAGGAGAGGTCCGCCGGTCTGGAGGTTCTCCCCTATCCGGGAGACGGCGCGCGCCCGGGCCGGTGCGACCTCGTCCTCCGGCGGAGGCAAGGCGGCTGGATCAAACCCTTTCGGGGAGGCGGGGATTTCGAACGGCCCGAGTTCTTTCTCGCTTCCGTGGAGGGGTGCCCTTTCCACTGCGCCTACTGCTTCCTCCAGGGGACCCTGGACGCGGAGGCGCCGACGGTCTTCACCAACGTGGACGTTCTCGCCACGGAATGGAAGCGGTTCCTCGCTTCGCCCGCCGCCGCGGGCGCCCGCGTGCACGCGGCGCACCTGGGGGAGCTGGCCGTCTGGGAGAGCTGGACGGGCGTCGGCACGATGCTCGCGGACCTCGCGGGAAACCATCCCGCCACCGTGCTCGAGATCCGCACGAAGACCGCCCTCGCGGAGCCGTGGCTGGGTTCGGACCTCCCCGGGAACGTGGTGCTGTCCTGGACGGTGACGCCGAGGCCGGCGGCCCGGGCCTTCGAGCCGGGGACGCCGGGGCCCGGGGAGAGGTTGCGGGCGCTTCGGCGCGTTTCGGACAAGGGAGCGAAGACGGGGATCCGGTTGGATCCGGTGATCCTCTTTCCGGGATGGAAGGAGGCCTACGCGGATCTGGCGAAGGAGGCGGGGCGCCTCTTGCGGGGCGCGCCCCGCCCGTCGGTGGAGATCGGCGCGTTCCGGTGCCCCAGGAAGTCGGGCGAGCGGATCCGGAGCGGACCGTTCCGCGAGATCATGGCAACGGAAATCCTTCTGGAACGCGACGGGCGGTGGCGGTATTTCTGGCCGCTTCGTGAAGAGGCGTTTCGGTTCGTCTCGTCGGCGTTCGAGGACGCGCTGGAGCTCGAGTCTCCGCCCGCGCTGGTGCGGGAGCCGGCCTGGATGCACGCGAGGGTCTTCGGAACCGAGGACGGAGGAAGCCGGCGTGATCGAAGCCACGTACTACGCGAAGGACGACGAGATACGGCGTGAGAAGACGTTTTCCATCGGCCTGATGGTCCTGACGCCTCTCCCGCTCCTGGTGGACTCCATCCTGCTCGCGCAGGAGGGCGCGGAAACGGTCTCGTGGATTTTCCTGGCGGCGGCCGGAGCGCTGGCCTTTCTTCTCGCGCTGGACCGCGGTTTCGTGATCCGCGGGCTTGAACAGCTCGCGCTTTCGTCTCATGCGGAGGGTTTCTCCATCCGCCGTTCGAGGGATGAGCGGACGTTTTTCCCGGAGGAGATTCGAGGCCTCCGGATCCGGAAAGCGTTCTTCACGGGGAGACCCCTGCAGGTCACGCTCGACACGGCAGAGGGCGGGACGGCGGTGGCGTGGTGCTCCGCGACGAAGGCGTGGGTGGAAGCGTGCAAGGCGCGCGGCGTAGAAACACGAGAGAAGCGGCCCTTTCCGGTCCTTCCCGCGGCGGGAGCCCTTCTTCTCGGCGCTCCCGCGGCCGCTCTTGTCGCCCTGGACATGCCCTCCAGCTGGCTGGGTCCGCCGGCGGTCCTCGGCATGGGGCTGGTCATGGCGGCCTATCCTCTGGGTCCCGTGCTTGGCGCGCCTTTCCGGCGCGTAGACCGGTTGCTGGTCGCCTGCCTGATCGTTGCGGCCCTCGGCCTCGGGGTTTTCGCCCAGCATCGTTCGCCCCTTAAGGATCTTCGTCTCACGGTGCGTCTGCCCCGCCGCCCGGGCCGGGAGAGAAGCCTGGCCATCCTGGAATTGGGTCGGAAGGGTGGTCCGGAAACGCTGGACGTGCTGGTGGAGCTCGCCGAAAGCCCGAAGCGGAGTGACAGGATCGACGGCGTCCTGGCGCTCGGCTACCGGCGGAGCTCGGGTGCGTGGTCCGCGCTCCGCAAGGCGGCTCGGGACGAGGACCCGGCGGTCCGCCGGGCCGCCGCGAATTCGATCGGCGGATTCCGGGGCGTCGGGGCCGAGAAGATCCTTCTCGACATCCTGAAAAAGGACGAGGATCTTTCCGTCGCGCGCGAGGCGAACCGGTCGATGGAGCGCATCACGGGGCACGCCTTTCTGACGGGCCACGTCTGGGGAATCCTGCGGGCGGAGGACCGGGAGCTGGCCGTGTCGTTCTGGCGGGCGATCCTTTCCGGGGACCTGCGGGAAGCCTCCCGGGGCGGGCGCTGAGCGGTGCGGGGGCGATCCCTTCGAGCCATTCGCGCTGTAGACGATTTCAGGTTGCCATCGCGTTCGGTAAACCCAGCTCCATTCGAGCCTGATTCCCCTGATCTTTTATCTGATTTCCATGATCTTCTTCCTTGGGAACCGAAACTCCCTTCGATCAGAATCATGTGAATCAGCAGTAAAATCATGTAAATCAGGGTCGAAGTCGTAGGGGTTCGCCGAATGTATACCCTTCGCGCGCGCCTTGACTTCGTTGCGGTTTCTTCTATCATTCGGTGGTGAAGGCGTTTGGGAAGAGCATCCCCCATGCATGAAACATTCTGGGGACTGGAGGAGAAACCCTTTCTCAACACGCCCAATCCCCGTTTCCTTTTCTATTCCCAGTCCCACGAGGAAGCCCTGGTCCGGATGCTCTACACGGTCACCGAATCCAAGGGGCTGATGCTGCTTCTCGGCGAGGAGGGCATCGGGAAGACGTTCATCGCCCATGTCTTCGCGCGCGAGCTGCGGGGCAAGGGCTACCCCGTGGGCCTGGTCAAGTATCCCGGAAAGACGTCCGACGAGCTCCTGATCCAGACGCTCTACGAATTCGGCATACCGCACCGGAACGCCTCTTCCATCGAGAAGCTGCAGATCCTCGGCGAAGCGGCGACGAGCGTGGGCAAGGACGGTTTCCATCTCATCCTCATCCTCGACGACGCCCAGCTCCTCGCGGACGAACAGAGCTTCGAGATGATCCGGGCGTTCCTCAACATCTCGGCGGAAGAGCGGTTCCTCGTCACGGTGATCCTGTCGGGGACGCCGGACGTCTGGGGACGCCTGGTCGAGGTTCCGGGCATGAAACAGCGGGTGGGCGTCAGCTACCGCATCCTGCCTCTTCCCCGTGACGAGACCGGGGACTACATCGCCCACCGCCTCCGGTGCGCCGGCCGTGAGGAGCCGATCTTCGATGCCGGGGCCGTCGACGCGGTCCATTCCGCCACACGCGGCGTACCCCGGGAAATCAACAACCTGTGCGATCTCTGCCTCTTGATCGGATCGGGCGAAGAGGTGGACGTCGTGAAACCACAACTCGTGGAACGGGCCCTGGACGAGACGATGGGCACCCGGGCTCTCGGTGAAAACTGACTTCCAGGCCCCACGGATGTCGCCGGGACGGTGAGACGATGGCCGAAAACGGGCAATCCAACGACGGCGGGACCGGCCGGAAGCGCACGCGGGGCGAACGCTTCCGTACCGGACTTCGCAGGACGGAAGTCCGAAACGCCCCGAGCGCTTCCGCTTCCCGCTCCGCCGCGCGGGGGTCCACGTTCCAGTCCCTTCTCGACGCCATCCCTTCCCGCCCGTCCCCGGCCGGGCGGGGCCCTTCCCTCTCGCTCCAGCCCCCCCCGCGTCCAGCCCGCCCCCCCCGGGGTTCGGAGGCGCCTCCGAACGCTTCTGCGGCCCGCCCCGCTCCCCCGCCTTCGACGCCTGGTCCGCGCCGCCCCTCTCCACGACCTCCGGAAGCGGAAGCGGCTGACCGTCCCCCTCGCCGGGACACACCGGAACTTCCTCCGTCTCCGGTCCCGGAAACGGACGCGGAGGCGAAGCCCGGAAAGGCTCAGAAGCCCCCTTCGACGGGGAGGGAAACGCGCACGGAGCCCCTTCCCGGGGAAACCGCAGGGGCGGTGGAGACGAAGGGCGCCGCGGCGGTGTCGCCCCGGAAACGGCAGGCGCCCCTGCCGCCGGACAAGAACGCCGCGTACCGGAAGATGGAAGGGGAGCTGCTGTCCATCTTCTCGGACGACGAAGGAGAAGGGCGCGTGATCGGGGGGGAGTCGGAGCCATCCGTCAAGGGCGATGCGAGGGATACGGTGGAGCTGGAAGGATCTCCTTCGGAGGAAGAGGAGAGGGTGGAGGAGGAGAAGGCCGGGAAGGAAACGGGAGCCGTCGGGGAGGATCTTCCGGACTTCGTCTCCCGGGTGATGCGGGAGTTCGACACGCGTGTGTCGTCCGCGCCGCCCGCCTCCGCGGAATCCAAGACCGAGGAGGGTTCGAAGAAGCGTGCTGGACGCATCCGGAAGCCGGCCAAGCGCTCCCCCCCCCCGAGAAAGGAGATCGAGGCCTTGAAGGACCTCTTCTCGGAGGAGGAATGAGGGAGAAAAGTTCCCTTGCCGGAGGAAAAGCCTTGACAGATTTCCGTGGATCCGTACATTCATTTGTTTCGTGCGTGGATCGCGCGAAGGATCGCGAGAAGGACACGACGTGAAGACCTATATGGCGAAGCAGGACGCGGTGCCGGCGGGCTGGCACGTGATGGATGCCGAGGGCGTTCCCCTGGGACGGCTGGCCGCCTCCGCGGCGCGGGTCCTGATGGGGAAGCACCGGCCCGAGTACACGCCTCACGTCGACACGGGTGAGTACGTCGTGGTCGTCAACGCCGGGAAGGTCCGCTTGACGGGCAAGAAGCGTTTCACGAAGGTGTACCGTTATCATCTGGGATATTTGGGACATCTTCGCGAGACGCCTGCGGCGGATCTGTTGGCAAGCCGGCCGGAAAAGGTTGTGGAGCTGGCGGTGCAAAGGATGCTTCCCAAGACGAAGCTGGGAAGGCGCATGATCCGGAAGCTGAAGATCTATCCCGGTCCCGAACATCCCCACGGGGCCCAGCAGCCCCGGCCGTGGAAGGGTGGATTCGGGCGATCCATGCCGGGATCGGAAGGTGAGGATTGATGGCGGAAGCGGAAACAACGGCCGAACCGGTCGAAGCGAAAGAGAAAACCCTCGGGCCGGGCGACGTGATCTGGGGAACGGGCCGGCGCAAGAGTTCCGTCGCGCGGATCCGGTTGAAACTGGGCAGCGGCCGCATCGAGATCAACGGCCGTCCCTACGAGGAGTATTTTCCGGGTGAAGAACAGAAAATCGAGGTCCGGGCCCCCTTGAAGGCGGTGGATGGTCTCACGCGCTACGACGTCCTCGGGAACGTGAAGGGGGGCGGATTCACGGGCCAGTCAGGCGCAGTGCGGCTGGGCGTCGCCCGGGCGCTCAGGCAGGTCGAAACGTCGGCGGAGGAAATCCTGAAGACCGAGGGCCACCTGACGCGGGACAGCCGAATGAAGGAAAGAAAGAAGTACGGTCTTCGCGGGGCCCGTCGGGCGTTTCAGTTCTCGAAAAGGTAAACCATCCTTCCTGCAAACGATCGGATTGCCCAGGTCCCTGGGCCGGCGCGCGTCTCCATCCGGGCGGTCGAAAAGCCGGAGTTCCATTCATGCCGTATTGCCCCAAGTGCAACGAGGAATACGTCGAGGGGATGAGCGCCTGCACGAATTGCGGCGCGGACCTCGTGGACAGCCCCCTGGACGGCGAGGAAGGGCAAGGCATGCAGGGTTTCGACACGGTCTTCGTGGGGCCGGCGTCCGAGGCCCTGGAAATGAAATCCGCCCTGGAAGAGGAGGGTTTCTCCGCCGTCCTCCAGGGAATGGACGGCGCCGTTCTCGCTGCCGACGAAATCGAGGAGGACGTGGGCAAGATCCATCTTCTGGTTCCGGAGGAGATGACGGAAACCGCCCGGGAGATCATCGACGCCATGGAGCCGGTCCGCGAGGAGGACGAGGACACGGACCTCTTCGACGAGGCGATTCTCGACAAGGGCGCGGTCGAGGAGGAGGCTCCGGAGGCATTGTTCTCCGCGGAACTCGAGGAAGAGGATGACACGCCGCTGGGGGATGCGGGTCCGGAAGACGCCCGCGAAGAGCCCTTTCCCGAGACGCCGCCGGGCGATTCTGAAAACACGGAACCAAGCCATGCGGGGAGGGGCGGGGCGAAGAAGCGGACCGGGAAACCGGGTTCCTCTTCGGGCGGGCGGAAACCCCCGGCGACGAAGACGTCCGGAACGCGTCGGAAAACGGCCGGACCGGGAGGGAAGAAGGCGGGCGCGAAGAAGGGTTCCGGGAAAAAAAATCGCGCGAAAAAGAAATCCCCCAAGGGCCGCAAGAAGAAGAAGAAGAAGACGGGCAAGTAGCCTAGCGTGCCGGGAGAACCCGGACCCGCCGTCCCCTCCTCTCGAGCCGTCCCTCGGCGAAAAGACGGATCGCTTCCGGATACGCCTCCCGTTCCGCTTCCTGGACACGCGCCCTCAGGCTCTCTACGGTGTCCCCTTCCTCGACGGGCACGACCTTCTGCAGGATGATCGGGCCCTCGTCGTAGTCGTTGTCCACGAAGTGGACGGTGCAGCCCGAGACCTTCACGCCCCGCTCCAGGGCTTCGCGATGAACGCGGTCATAATAGTACCCCTTGCCGGAAAAGGCGGGAATGAGGGCGGGATGGACGTTCATGACCTTGCCCTCGTAGCTCGCGGGAACGTCCCACCGGTGGATGAAACCGGCGAAGACGACGAGGTCCGGTTCATGCGTATCGAGCCGTTCGGCGAGCGCCGCGGAAAAGGAGGCGCGGTCCTCGAACCGCTTCCTCTCGACCGTGACGGCGGGCACGCCCGCCTTGCGCGCCCTCTCGAGACCGAAGGCGCCTTCCACGGAGCTGACGACCGCGACGACTCTCGCGGGAAGCTCGCCGCGCTCGATGCGGTCGAGCAGGTTCTGGAGCGTCGTGCCGCTTCCGGACAGGACGACGGCCAGATGAACGAGTTCCGTCATGGGGCACCTCCATGAACGCAGACCCTGTGGGCCCCAAGGACCACCGGGATCTTTTCCACAGCCTCTCAGCCTCCGAAGGCCCGGTCTTCCGGAAGGGTTCGTCATCCTCGGCATCGCCGGCGATTTTGCAAGAGAAAAAAAGCCCGGGCCTCTCGGCCCGGGCTTCGGGATTGCGTCTCGATCTCGGCCGGCCTACTGGGACTGGTTCTCCCAGACGTTCAGCTTCCCGTAATGGGCGTAGGAGTTGTAGTGGGAGGCGTTCGCCGCGACCAGGTCGGCCATGGGCGCGCCGGGCGATCCGTGGGTCTGCCCGCCGAAATCGATCACGCCCAGGGCCGTGGGGAACCAGTAGCGGTAATAGGGATAGTCGCGCCAGCCGTAGGTGGAGCTGCTGCTCGTCCACCCGTAGAAAGCGCCGTTGCCCCGGCCGCGCCAGACCGAAAGGCAGGAGTACCCGTAGTAGTAGGTGGCGCTGCCCATCCCCAGGTCGGGACGGACGTTCCGGGCCGTGGCCGCGATGTCGTCCACGCCGTCGTTGTCCAGATCGTACGCCACCACGTCCCACCAGTACCGGGAATAGCTCCCGCAGCCGTACTCGGTGAGCGAGCCGAAGGAGATGGACCCCGTGGTGCCGTTGTTGTTCAGCACGGTGATGCCGTAGGAATAGCCGTTGGCTCCGTTGTTCGCCACGACGATGTCGGGAGAAGTGTCCCCCGTCGCCCCGAAAAAGCCCCAGGCGATCCCCATGGGCTTGCGTGAGGACGTGGCCCCGCCGCCGCTCCAGACGGCCGCGGACCCCTGGCCGGTCTGGTTCCACGAGACGATGCCCGACCCCGGAAAGACCACCACGCGATCATGGGCGTAATCGGTCACGGCGATGTCCACGAGCCCGATGCCGTTCCTCGCGTTCCCCGTCAGGTCCGAGGATCCGGTCTGGTCGTTGTCGAAGTTCGCCACCGCGACGTCCATGCACATGGGCAGGACCGAGTCCGTGGTGTTCGGGTCGCTCACCTGCAGCACGATCGCGGTCTTGAACCCGGCCGGGGGGCTGGCCGCCCCTCCGCCCTTCGAGAGAAGCACCGCCACCTTCCCGGTGAGCCCGTCGCACACCACCAGGTCGTCGCCGTTCGAGCGGTCGAAGTTGTAGGACGTGATGCCCGTCGGACCCATGCCCGTCGGCATGTTGAGCGTGATGTAGTTCAGGTTCCCCTGGCCGGTGTTGGGGAAACCGCCGTTTCCGTCACCGAACATCACCAACACGACGCCCGTCGTGTAGCAGGAAACGGCCAGGTCGCGATTCCCGTCGGCGTTGTAGTCGCCCGACGTGATCCCCCACGGGGCCGGGTTCGTCCCCGGGACGGTGTACTTCGTGGAGGAGGCGGCGAAGGCTCCTCCCCCCTGCCCCATCAAGACGGCCACCTCGTTGCCGGACTTGTCGCTGTACACGTTCCGCTGGGACGAGTTGAACGTCACGGCCACGTCGTCGGCTCCATTACCGTCGAAATCGTCCACCACCATGTCGTACGGGCAATACTGGCCGATGTATCCCGTCGACGGAAAATAGGACGTCAGACGCTTGTAGGTTCGCGTGGTGACCTGCTGGCACACCGTGATCTCCACCTGCGCGTTGCCTCCCGCCGTCCCGTCGCTCAGCTGGATGATGTCGAGCCCCTCCGCCGTTCCCGCCGTGTAGATGAAGGTAGGACTGCTTCCGGAACTCGGCGTGCCGCCGGAACGGTTCTGCAGGACCGACCAGCTGTACGTGCCGGAGCCCCCCAGCGCGTACAGCGTGACACCGGTTCCCGGCGAGACGTGGACATCCTTGGGGTAGACGTCCAGACCCGGCACGGTCACCGACGCCTGCGCCACCTGGTTCGGCACGCCCGCCACGGCGGGATTGGGAAAAGAATCCTGCACCTGCACCACGTCGGAGGCGCCCAGCGTCCCGTTCGTGTTGCTCCCGGGCTGATACGTCGTCGACGTGCCCGTCGTGGGGTTCACCAACCCCCCGCTGCCGCCCTGGGCGACCGTCGTCGGCACCGACCAGGTCAGAATTCCCACCCCCGTCGAACTCGCCGTGAACGTCTCTCCCAAACTCGACGTCGGCACCACGGCCCACGTGGGGGTGATGGCCAGAGGCGTCTGGCAGACGTAGATCTTCAGCGTCGCCACGTTCAAGGGATTCGAGGAGTCGTAGACCTGCAGCGTGTCCACGATCGATCCGTCGTCCATCCCCGTCCCCCCCGTCTTCCAGCTTCCCGTCCGCGACGCCACGAAGAAACCCTGCGGCGACCCGCCGGACTGGTTCGTCACGTTGAACGAATCCGGCGACGTGCCGTTGAGAATCTGGAAATTCACCATCGTGTTCGGGGGCACCACCACGGCCGAGGCGGGCGGCGTGATGTCCGTGCACACGATCTGGTAGTAGTTCGGCGTCGTCGCCGGATCGAAGATCGTGACGTTCGCGTCGGATACGCTGTTCGCGGCGTCCGTCACGCGCACGCGGGCCGAACCGGCGGCCGAGCCCGCCGTGTAGTCCCCCGACGTCGTGATCGTCCCGTTGGGAGGGCTCGAGATGATGGAAAACGTGTAGGGCGGTTCCCCTCCCGCCGCCGTGAAGGTCATCGTCTGGTCCACCGCGATCCTGACCGCCGGCGGGTTGATGGACAGAAGCCCCGGACCGGACGTCCCGGTGCCGGAAGACCCCGACGTCGTCTGCCCCGTCGTCAGGACGGCCTCGACGTTCGGATTCACCAGAGGATCGTCGCCCCCGGATTCGTTGAAACAACCGGTCAGGACAACCCCTGCGGCAAGAAGACCGAACAAGGGCAGGATCGACAACTTGAGGGGTCTCATTCTGGGCTCCTCCTTGACTGGAAACGGATCGGAGACTCGATTGTAAGCAAGTCCGTTCTGGACGGCAATAGAATCCTTCATCATTATTCCCGCAAGATTGGTGCCAGGGCGTGGAGCAACCCTTGCCTTTTCATGACCTTTTCGCCAAGCGTGAACCGGACGAGAAGATCGTTCTTTATTCCTTTACCGGCAAAGGAATACGGGGTTCTCTCGTTTTCGTTTCCCGCACGAAACGCCTGAAGGATGTCCGTTCCGTTTTGATCAGAAAGGATCTGTATCCTCAGGTTTACAACTCGAAACTCCTCTTTCCGCCTCGGACCGGAGGGCTTTCAAGGAGAAGAAATGCCGGGAAACAAGTGATCCGAACGGCCGATCTCGCGTCAACGCAAGGCGAGAAGATCTCCCCCATCGGTCCCGATGTACAACACGCCTCCTGCAAGGGCGGGGGAGGAGGAGGTCTGGGAACCCAGCCGGAAACGCCATACCTCCTTTCCGGTATGCTCCTCGAGCGCGAACAGCACGCCTTTCCGGGAGGACACGTAGACCCTCTCCCCATCGACGACGGGGGAGGAGAGCACGGCCGACTTCGCGCCGAAACGCCATTTCCGCAGTCCGCTCTTGCGGCTCAAGCAGAGGATGTCGCCCTCGAGCGTCGCGGCGAAGACATCGTAGCGCGAAAGGGCCACGGACGCGGTCATGGGAGCGCCGGCTTCCGCGCGCCAGATCGCCTCGCCGTTGGACGCGGAGAGCGCGACGACCTCTCCCCGCCCCGTGCCGAAGTAGAGGGCGCCCCCTTCCGCGGCGGGTGAGGACATCACGTACGCGCCGGCCTCGAACGTCCACGACTCGTCTCCGGAGACCGCGTCGGCGCCGAAGACGAGGCCGGCCTTGGTGCCGACGAAGACGCGTCCTCTCCACAGGGCCGGCGAAGAGCGGATCCAGTCGCCAGCTCGAAGCCGCCAGATCTCCTTTCCCGTTTCCGCGTCGAGGCAGAAGAGGCTTCCCTGGAGGTCGCCGAAGTAGACGCGGCCGCCGAGGGCCACCGGGGAGGAGGAGATGCCTCCGACGAAATTGCGCTTCCACCGGACGGCGCCGGTGTCGGCAGAGAGCCGGAACATCGTCCCCCGGGCGTCCCCTGCGGCCGGGAGGGTTCCGACGTAGACCGCGCCGTCCGCGACGGCGGCGCTGGCCCGGACGGGACCGCTCGTGGAGAACCGCCAGAGTTCCGTGCCGCCCGCGGCGTCGAGGGCGTAGAACCGCCGGTCGAAGGCGCCGAAGAAGAGGCGTCCGCCGGCCAGGACGGGAGACGAGGCGATTTTCTCGGAGACGGAGAACGTCCACACCTCTTCCGGGACGGTCTTCGGTCCGGGCTGCTCGGCCCGTCCCTTTCGTTGCGCGTTGCCCCGAAAGAGGGGCCACGCGGCGCCGCCGGGGGACTCGCTTCCGTCTTCTCCGTGTTTCGATCCGCACGCGGAAGCGACGATCGCGAGCAGGAGGGCGAGCGCCACGGCCAGGAGGCGCCGTGCAGCGGACGGCGCGTTCTCGCGCGGCGAAGGGCGGGCCTGTCTGGTGGGGCACACGCGCATGGGGACTCAGAACTCGACACCCTTGCGGGCCTTGATTCCCTGTTGATAGGGGTGCTTGATCTCGCGCATCTCGGTGACCAGGTCGGCCTTCTCGATGAGCGCCGGGTGCGCGTTCCGTCCCGTCAAGATCACCGTTTGCCCTGGCGGGCGTTCGTCGAGAAAGGCGATGATATCCTCGAGGTCGATGACGTGCTCGTGCAGGGCGATGTGGACCTCGTCCATGACGAGAAGGTCCGCCTCCCGCGCCTCGCGGCACAGGGCGAGGGCTTCGCGGGCGGCTTGTCGGTGTTCCTCGGGGGACGGTCCCCTGTCGTCCCGGATGAAGCCGCGGCCGGCGGAGACCACCTCCAGCGCGGGGGCGAGGCGTCGGGCTGCCTCCACTTCGCCGTAGGAGAGAGGGGCCTTGACGAACTGCACGATGCGCACGGTCCATCCCGCCCCCACCGCCCGGAGCGCTGCGCCGAAAGCGGCGGTCGTCTTTCCCTTTCCCGCCCCCGTGAAGACCATGATCAGGCCTGGAGCCGTTTCTTTCATTCCATCCTCCCGATATTGATCCGACTTGTTTTTCATGATATCTTGAAGGTTGTTCCAGGGAGGAAGAAATGAACCTTGGCGAGATCCTCCAGAACGGCCACATCGTGGAACGTCTCCAGGCGAGAAACAAGGAGGAGGCCATCGCCGAGCTCGTCGACGTCCTCGTTCGCGCCGGGGACATCGACGGGAAGTTCCGCGAGGACGTCCTCGTCGCGCTTCTCAAGAGGGAGGCCCTTTCCGGCACGGTTCTCGGGGAGGGGATCGCCGTCCCTCACGCTTCCGTGAAGTTCCTTCCCAAGCCGCTGGGCGTTCTGGGGATCTCCCCCGACGGGGTGACCTTCACGGATTCGAATGCCGCCCATCTGATCTTCCTTCTCCTTTCCTCCGAGCGGGATCCCGACGAACACCTGAAATGGATGGCCTTCGTCAGCCGTCTCGCCGAGGACCCCGCCTTCGTCCGCCATCTCAGGGAAGCGGACTCGCGACCCCGGATCACCCGCCTCCTCCGCGAGGCGGAAAAGCGGTTCCTTTCCGACCCGCCTCCCACCGTCTTCTGAATCCATCACGAAGCTGGACCACCGCCGGGCAGCTTGTCGATCTCCTCGTTCGCGATGCGGTCGCATCGCTCGTTTTCCGGGTGCCCCGCGTGGCCGCGCACCCAGATCCACTGCACGTCGTGGTCCGCCGCCGCTTCCACCAGCGCCTTCCAGAGGTCCACGTTTTCCACCCGTTTGTTTCCGGCCCGGCGCCACCCCCGGCGGATCCATCCCTTCACCCACTGCGTCATCCCGTCGACGACATAGCGAGAATCCGAGACCACGCGGACGCCGCAGGGCCTCTTCAACGCCAACAGGGCCTGCAAGGGCGCCGTGAGCTCCATGCGGTTGTTCGTCGTGCGCGTTTCCCCCCCGGCGAGAATCTTCTCGCTCGAGCCGTGCCGGAGCACCGCGCACCACCCCCCCGGTCCCGGGTTCCCCCGGCAGGCCCCGTCGGTGAAGATCTCCACCTCCTCGCGCTGCTCCATGTCCCCTCCCTGCCTGGCATCACATCGCACGCCGGTGATAGACCCACCATTCTACAAGAAGCACGGCCAGCCCCGCGAGGAGGAACCAGGGCCAGGTTTCCCGGTAGACCACATCCTCGGCGGCCCGGATCCGCACGTCCCGGCTTCCCAGGGAGAGCCTGTCCGCCGGTTCGACGTCCGATTCCCCGGGATCCACCAGGTTGACGGGAAACCGTTTCCGCACGTCTCCGTCTTCGAGCGTGTAGACCCCCGCCCGGTCCGTTCCGGTAAAGATCCCCTTGCCCTCCTGGTGTCCCGCCGCCGATCGAACCCCTCCCGTCGGCGTGACCATCCGGCCTCTCGCGGACGGCAAAACGATCGGCTCTCCCGTCCGGCACCAGCGCCCGGCCGAGCCGGCGCCTCCCGGCCCGGACAGCCAGTCCACCGCGTTCCGCAGGAAGAGGGGAAAGGAGACCTGGAAGGCCCAGTCGGAATCGCGGATGTCGAAGAGGACCGCGAGGTGCTTCACGCTTCCCCTCGAAAGCGCCGCCAGGAGCGGACCGGCCCGGCTCTCGAGCAGGACCTCGGCCTCCGCCGGCAAGGAGACGCGGAGGGCCTTGCGGACGTAGAGGTTCGCGTACTCCACGTAGCGGTTGACCGGGTGCGTCTGGAGCCAATCGCCGTTGCCGAACAGGGGATCGGTCAATGCGCCCGTCACGGCCATGCCGGCGCCCGGAGGCGCGATCCCGAAGGTGAGGAAGGCCCGGGCCGGCGGCGTCACGGGAGGCAAGGAAGCGTCGAGGACCGCCACGTCGAAGGGTTCCCCCGCGGCCTGCACCTCCTCGGGGGCGACGACCTCCAGATCGACGCCCGAGACGGCCTGCAGGGCGTTCTCGAGAAAGACGTTGCCGCCGGTGACGAGAAGGACGCGAGGCCGCCGGGGAGGGTTCACGACGACCGAGGCCTCGTCGTCGCAGGGGAGGTCGTCCTCGACGTCGGCCCGGACGGTGAGCAGACCGGATTCCACGTCGGGGAATCGGAAGGTCCTCGAGGTCTTGTCACGCGCGTCGATCGTCCAGCGCGCGGCGTCGACCAGGTCTCCTTCGTGACGGATCTCGAGGGGGACCTGCCTCCGCGCCGGGGAGAAATTGGAGATCTCCACGAAGAGATGAACGCCCGTCTCCGTGCGATCCATTCCCCGCCGGAGGGAGAGTCCCGTGACGGCCACGTTCCGGCCCCGCTTGCCCACGCGGATGAACTCGATCTCGAGCGGGCGCGAGGACTCGCCGGGAAGCGCGCCCACCTTCCCGTCGCTGAGAAGGACGACCTTCACGTCTTCCTTCCCCTCCGCCGCGGCCTCGGCGATCCGGATGGCGTCGGCGATCCGGGTCGGCTCGTCGGAAGGCTCGATCCTGTCGATCGCCCGGCGGATCTCCCCGAACGACGAGGAGAAGGGAAGTTCCACGGAGGCCCTGTCGGAGAAGGCCATGACCATCACTTCGCCTCGTTCCGGGTCCTCGGCGATCGTCCGCGCCTTGGCGAGGGCCTTCTCGAAACGGGTCCGGCCGTCCTCGTCCCGGGCACCCATGCTGGCGGAGCGGTCGATCATCAGGACCAGGCGTTTTCCGGAAAACGCGCTTCCCCGGATCACGGGTCGCGCGAGGGCGACGGCGAAAAGGAGGAACACGAGGATCTGGAGCCAGAGGAGCAGGTTCCGCCTGAGCCGCTGGAACGGGACGTTGGCCCGAAGGTCCTGCAGGCTTTTTTGCCAGAGCATGATCGAGGAGACCGGCTGGGGTTTCCGCCTGATCTTGAGGAAGTACATCAGGACCAGAGGCGGCAGGAACGCCGCGAGCCACAGAAGATGCCAGGGCGCCAGGAAGCTCATCGCAGCACCCCCCCCCGGCGAAGCGCATCGAGGACCACGCGCTCGAAGGACGAATCCGAGGTGGCCAGCAGGTAGGGAATGCCCCGACCCACGCACCGGTCCCGGACGCGCGCCAGGAATCCCTCGAGGTTGTCCCGGTACCGCTTGAGGATGGGCTCCCCCATGCTGACGTCCGTGAACCGATCCTCCTCCCCGTCGATGAGTTTCAGCTCCCCCTTGAAGGGCGGACGCATCTCGTCGGGGGAAAGGACCTGGACGGCGTGGACGTCCAGGAAACGCCCCCCGAAGAACGGCAGGGCCGCCTCGAGGCCGAGGGTCTCCCCGTCGCCAGGGTCGAGAAAATCGCCGAGCAGCACGGCGATCCCCTTCCGCGGCTCCGCCAGGGCCCACCGGCGCGCCGACGCCGCGAGATCCGTGCCCCCTTCCGGCGTCAGGCCCGAGAGGAATTCGAAAAGGCGCATCCGGTTGCGCCGCCCCCGCAACGGGCCGAGGGAAGGGGGACGGGCCGACGAGAAAAGGTGGATGGAGACGCGGCTCTGCCCGGTCAGGCCGATGGAGGCCAGCGCCGCCGCGAGACGGACGGCGAAGCCGAACTTGGGCGGCTCGCCGAACGCCATGGACCCGCTGCTGTCGAGCAGGAGATGGAGATCCAGGTCCTCCTCCTCCACGAAGAGCTTCAAGAAAAGCGTTTCCAGCCGGCCGTAGATGTTCCAGTCGATGAAACGGGGATCATCGCCATGCACGTACCGCCGGTAGTCCGAGAAATCCACGCCCACGCCGCGCTTGCGGGCCCGGCGCTCGCCGCGGAGCTTCCCCGAGGCGGCCTTGCGGACCACCAGGTCCAGCTGTTCCAGCCGTCGCAGGAAATCCTCGTCCAGCAGCCCCGTCTTGTCCGTCTCTTCATTCATGTTTATCGAAAAGACAGCGCAGCACCGTCCATGTGCTCGCGAAAATAACAAGTCCGAAATCCCGTGTTCACTCCTCCAGGTCCCTCACCGCTTCCAAAACGTCCGCCAGCACCGCGTCCGCCTCGACGCCCTCGGCTTCCGCCTCGAAATTCAGGATGATCCGATGCCGCAGCGCCGGCGGAAATCCCTTCCGGATGTCCTCGAAGGAGACATGGATGCGCCCCGCCACCAGCGAAGCGACCTTCCCGGCGAGGACCAGCGCCTGCGCTGCCCGCGGGCTCGCGCCGAAGCGCACGTACTTCTTCACCCGCTCCGGCGCGCGTTCCGAAGCCGGATGCGTGGCCAGAACCAGTCGGGCCGCGAGATCCCGGACGTGGTCCGCCAGCACCACGCTTCTGGCGAACTTCCTCATCATCCGCACGGCGTCGCCGTCGAGCACCTTGGCGGGTTCGGGCTCCTCGCTCTCGGTCGTCCGCCGCAGGATCTCGTTCAGCTCTTCCCGGTTCGAGCTCCGCACCAGCACCTTGAAGAAGAAACGGTCGAGCTGGGCTTCGGGAAGAGGATAGGTCCCCTCCATCTCGATGGGATTCTGCGTGGCCAGCACCAGGAAGGGCTCCTCGAGGCGGCGGATCTTTCCCCCCACCGTGACGGAGCGTTCCTGCATGGCTTCCAGGAGGGCCGACTGCGTCTTCGGCGTGGCGCGGTTGATCTCGTCCGCCAGGACGATATGGGAAAACACGGGTCCGCGCTCGAACCGGAACCGCCGCCCGCCCTCCTCCTCCACGACCAGGTTGGTGCCCAGGATGTCCGCCGGCATGAGGTCGGGCGTGAACTGGATCCGGTTGAAATCGAGTTCCAGAACCTTGCTCAGCGCCCGCACCAGCATCGTCTTTCCGAGACCGGGGACGCCCTCCAAAAGGGCGTGGCCGCCCCCGAACAGGGCGGTCAGGACGCCGTTGATCACCTGCCGGTGACCCACGATGACTTTCTCGATCTCCGCGCGGGTGCGCAGGAATTTCTCGCGAAAGTCCGCGGCCCTGGCTTCCACCTCCTGAACGTTCGCTTCCGCATCCATGCAGCCCCCTTTCGATGGCGCACGCCAAAGGGGGGATCCCGGACGTCCGGAATCCGCCCTCCGCGATCAGTCTTCCTGCTCCTTCTTCCAGGCCCGTTTCTTGGCGTCGAGCAGCCGCTGGGTGAAGGAAGGCGCCCCGTCCGCCTCCCGCCCCTCCCCTTCGCGGTCCTCCCGGGAGGGTCCCGGCTCCTCGGCCGGAGGCGGGGGCGCCCCCGGCGTTCCGCCGGGGACGACCTCGCCCCCCTCTGCCGGCGCCTCGAACAAGGCGGCCTCGACCTCCCTCTCCCGCGCCACCTCGGCCTTCTTCTTCAAGAGCGCCTCCATGGACCCTTCCGGCGACGAGGAGGGTGCGCGACGGCGTCCGGCGATCCACGACCCCCCAAGGCGCAGCGCGCCCACGGCCCCGGCAACGAGTTTCCCGTACGGCAGGACCACGCGCCTTTGGAACACGTCGATCAGGAAGAGGAAGGCCGCGGCCAGGACCAGGGCCGGCCACCGGGAAGCCACGTGGCGCCGGGCGGGCAGATCGTGCTCGAACACGCCCTCGAGATCCCGGCGGACGCGCCCCCCGCCCGCTTCCGCCAGCGATTCGAGAAAGGGCCGGTCGGCCACCGTGTCCTCGAACTCGGGCGCGTAGGAAAGCGCGAGGCCCGCGGGCAAGGCCCCGCGGCGCCCCCGTCCGTCGTCGAAGGTGACCATGATCGGATACGTCCCCACCTCGGGGACGTCGAAGGTCCCCTCGAACCGCCCGGGCCCCGTATGCGCGAGGGGCACCTGGATCGCCTTCGCGGACGGGGTCGCGGTCCGGGCCTCGACCTCCATCTCGTCGATGAAGGCCCCCTTCTCGTCGAGGGCGTCCAAGACGATCCTGCCCTCGTGTCCGGTCACGCTCGTCGAGAGCCGGAAATTGTTCTTGGCCACGGTGCGAAGGCACCAGAGACCGACCTGTCCCCAGAACTTCTCGAAGCCCTTCCATCCCACCCACGCCGCGGCCCACCGGTTCTTCGCGTCGGACGTGAACGCCGCGCTCCGCCCCAGACCGTGACGCCAGTGGGCCAGAACGGGGTCCCCGTCGGGAGCCCGGAGGGGGACGGCCGCCGTGGGCTTCTCGGTGCAGATCACCCGGCCGAGAAGCCTCGGCAGGTTCGAGGGGTCCAGCCCCTTCAGGATCTCGGACCAGGCCACGGCCACGGGCTGGAAGGGTTCCTCCTTGACGAACTTCCGCCGGACCTGGGCCGCTTCGTGAATGAGGATGCCGGGCAGCTGGTCGGGCCGTTTCGGAAAGTACGCCCGCCCGCCGGTGACCCGGGCGATGTCCTTCATCACGATGCGCGCGTTGCGATCGTTGGGATGCGGTTCGATGCACACCGTGGAGACGGAGACGGCCGAACGCGCGAGGGCCCGCTTGAGGAGCCCGCTGGGCGGCGAGGGATCGCCGTCGGACACGACGACGACGTGCTTCACGGCGGCCGGAGCGTTCTTCAGCGCCTGGTAGGCCATCTGGAGGGAGGTGTCGAAATCGGGCATGTCGCCGGCTTCCATGCCGTCGATCTTCCCGCTGATCTTCTTCTTGAGGGCCGCGGGCTGCAATTCGAAAAGCCACGCGGAACGCCGGCCGTCGAAGTAGATCAACCCCACCAGGTCCTTGGCGGTGAGCTTGCGCACCGCCTGCTTGCAGATCCTCTTTCCCCAGACATTGGCATCCGGGAACTCGCACGTGTGCATGATGAGCACGAGGGCGCCGTTGGGGAGGATCTTCCGCTGCTTGACCTCCGCAAAGACCGGCAACGCCTCCTCCACCGGCGTGCCGTTGTAATCGCCCGCCCCGAAGGCGTTCTCCCCTCCCACCATCACCAGCCCCATCCCCAGATTCCGGACCGCCGCCTCGATGGACTTCAGCTGCGCCGCCGAAAACGCGGGCGCCTCCACGTTGGACAAGAAGAGGACGTCCCAGTTCTGGAAGCCGGCCGGGGTGGCCGGCGTCTCGGCCGGCAAGGCCACCTCGCCCTCGATCTCGTGCGCTTTGAGCGCCTGGAGGAGAAACCGCGCATCCTCGGGATCGGACTCCACCACGAGCGCCCGCGGCGCGCCCCCCACGATCGTGTAGGCGTAGCCGACGTTGTTCTGGACCAGGTTGTCGTCGGCGGCCTCCACCCGCGCCTCGAACGTGTGGAACCCGCCCTTCGCCACGGCGTGTTCCATCGTGTACATGTTCTTGCCCGCCGACAGCCGGACCTCCTTCCGGGCGGCCTGCCTTCCGTCGATCCGAAGGGACAGCCACGCGGGCGAAGGCTGCGTGGCGTGCACCACGATCCGCACCTGCACCACCTCCCCCTTCAACGACCGGGACGGCGCCGTGAGTTTCTCGATGCGGACCTCGCGCCCGTGCTCGTATTCCAGGGGAACCACGTCCACCACCGCACCCCCCGCCAGCGCGCCGCGCGCCTCCCGGATCGCGTCGCCCTTGTTCTCGTTGCCGTCGGTCAACAGAACGATCCGCTTCTGCACCCCCGGCGGAAACGACGCCAGCGCCAGGCGGATGGCCGAGCCGATGTCCGTGCGCGTATCCTCCAGCACCGATGCGATGCGAGAGAGATCGGGGGCCTTCGCCGGTTCCGCCTCGATGCTCGCCGTCGTCCCGAACACCACCATCCCCGCCAGGTTGCCCTCGCCCATCCCCGATACGGCGAGCTGCGTGTTTTGCACCGCCCGCTCGCGGATCGCGCCCGGCACGCTCCGGGAACGGTCGAGCACGAACACCACGGCCAGCTCGTCCGACCGCCGCGCCGTGTGCAGTTCCGCGACGGCGAGGAGAAGAAGAAGGACCACCCCCGACCGCAACCCGAACGACGCCGCCGCACGCCCCCGCTTCCCTTCCGCCAGGCTTCGCCTGGACAGATAGAAGAACACCCCGAGAAGGGGGACGAGGAGAAGCGGCCAGAGATGAAGCAGGTACAGGTTCATGGTCCCGGCCTCGGGCGATCTCCCCAAAGGTCCTCGAACGTCCAGCGCTGCAGGCGGCTGTTGCCCGTGTCCGCGATCACGGCGCCGGCGGGCCCCGCCCCGATCCCCCAGGGATTCCGCAAACGTCCCGGCGCGGAACCCGGCCCCCCCACCACACCCAGGCAGGCGCCGTCGGACGTCATCTCCTGGACCCGGCTGTTCCCGTACTCCACCACGAGCAACGTCCCCCGGGACGACCAGGCCACGTCGAAGGGGTACCGGAACCGGCCGGGGGCGTCCCCCAGTCTCCCGATCACCCGCGAGAAGGTTCCCTCGCCCTCGAAGACCTGCACGCGGTGGTTGCAGGAATCGGCCACGTACAACCGGCCCTCCGGGCCCCAAGACAGACCGGCCGGGCGCCGGAATCGCCCCGGCGCCTCCCCGGGCCCCCCGAACGCCCAAAGGACCTCCCCGGAAGGGGAGAAGACCTGGATGCGGTCGTTCCCCCCGTATTCCGACACCCAGAAGCGACCGGCGCGATCCTGGATCACCGCCGTGGGGTAGATGAACTCCCCCGGCTTCCTGCCGTAACGCCCGAAAGAAAGCCGGACCTCGCCCGAGGGCGAGAGCACCAGCACGCGGCTGGAATGGGTGTCCGCGACGAGAATCCTCCCCTCGGAATCCACGGACAGCCCCTGGGGATTGCCGCAGTCCTGGACGGGAAGGGGGAAGGAATCGAGGAGCCGCCCGTCCGGGGCCAGGCGGTGGACGGTGGCCGTCCGGTCCGTCACCCAGAGGTCGCCGTCGGGCCCCACGGCCACGTCGCGCGGAAAGCGGACGGTTTCATTCGCCGGAAGAGCCGTGAAAGGGCGGGGAAGCGGGTCGGCGAAGCCCTCGTCTTCGCGGAGGGCGGATGGATGCGACGCCGTGCCCGGCGTCACATACGCCGCGAGGGCGACGCCGGCAACGAGCAGGGGAACGAGAAGAAGGACGTTGCGCCGGCGGGTCCTCGTCCCCGGGGGGGGGTGGGGAAGGGTCACTCGTTCTCCTTCGGATTGATGGAATCGAAGTATTCCTTGACGCACGCCCGGTACTCGAGAGGAATCTCTTCACGGGACAAGGCATCCCGGGCGGTCTCCCCGTAGATGCGCATCACCTTGCGGTACGCCGCGGCCACCTCCCCCTTTCTGGGAAGCCCCAGGAAATACCGGGAAGCGAGGATGCGCCCCCGGGGATCGAACTTGGCCTTCAATCTCGTGTCGGAGAATCCGCCCCCCTCGTCCTTCCCTTCGGGGACCTTGCCTCCCTTGCCCCGACCTGCGCCGCCCGTCCCTCCTTTCCCCTTTCCGCGACCGGGAGCGCCGGGTCTCCCTCCGCCCGCCGTTTGGGATCTCCCCGCACCCTCTCCGCCTCCCGGCATCGGAAGCCCGAATCCGCGGCCGCTTCCCGAGCGGCCCGGGCGCTTGAATCATATGGTGCCGACGCCGGGTTCGCCGCCGGGCCCCATGCCGGGCAGCGGTTTCCCGCCTTCCCAGGGATGCTTGAGACCTTTCTTGCAATAGGGGCAGAGCTTGAGCTTGCGGATCATCGCCTGGCGCGCGTTCTGGATCTCGTCCAGGGCCTCCTCGAGGAAGGCCTCCTTCTGCAAGGCTTCGAGCAGCTTCTCGAGCTCCTCCAGCGTGAAATCGAGTTCCGGAGGGGGGACCCTGTACTTGTTCTTCCTCCCCGGGACGGCCGACCGATCCATGGTCTCCGCCAGCCTCTCCAGAAGTTCCTTCAGCCTCGGCGGCATCTCGAAGTCCCTGACCACGCTCTTGATCTCCCGCGACCGCCGGGCGAGTTCCTCGGCGGACAGGCCCCTCTCGAAGGCGTTGCGGAGCGCTTTCAGATGCGCCGCCAGCGATTCGAGGCCTTTCCGCCCGCCTCCGTCCTCGATGGCCTTCTGCAGGGCGCGTGCGAGGTCCCCCGCCCTCTCCCTCGCGGTCCCGTGGCGGGGGCGCAACGCCTTCCCCGCCGATTTCGATTCCGCCTCGTCTTCGAGATCCCGGAAGGTCTCCTCCAGCTTCGAGAGCCTTTCGAGGGCCTCTTTCTCGTCCAGCGTCCGCCGCTCGAGCATGGCCGCGACGGCCTCCATGTCCGCCACGACCTGCTCGGCCCCGTCGAAGGAGAGTCTCCGGGATCGCTTCTCGAGGTGTTTCACGCGCTTCTGGAACGTCTCGGCCACCGCCTGCAGGTTGTCTCGGGCCTGCCGTTCCCTCCGGCGTTTCGCGAGCCACCCGAGAAGATCGTTTTCCGGAACCAGGAAGAAGAGGAGACCGGCAACGGCCGCCGGAAGAAGCAGGTATCTCCCGTGCCAGGGCATGCGAAAGGGGAAGGCCTCGCGCGGGCGGACGGCCCTTTCCAGGAACGCCGCCCGGGCGCGGAAGGCTTCGCCCACGGGCCCGGGAGCCGGAGGGAGAAGCAAGGCGGTGGACAGCCCCGCGTGGAGATCGAGGGCCTCGTCGGCGTGAACGGAAGCGGCGAGGAGGGTGGGAACGCGCCTCGCCGTCGCGACGGCGGCCGCGACGAGGGAGGCGGAAGCGGCGAGGAGGGCGAACCAGCCGAGACCGAGGGGGCAGGAGACCTGGCGGTGAAGGATCACGAAGACGCCGAAGGCGACCGCACTCCAGAACAGGGTGCGGCAGAGGGAGGCCAGGAAGCGGTTTCGCACGAGCCTCCACCGGACCCCGGCGGCGATGCTTCGCGCGGGGTCGGCGTGCTGGACCGTGAATGAAATCATGATATCGTGAACTCGGGCCCTCGCTCTTTGGAAACGGAACCCACCGCCGCAAGGTTCAGGGGCTTTTCGATTTTTCGCCGCCGATCCGCTTCCGTTCTCCTGGCGGGGTCATTATAGCATGCAGCCCCCTCCCCCGAGCCCTTCGCGCTGTGGCTGTTTTGATTGGGCGCGGGCTGACGTTCGTCGTGAGCCACGGAGCCCGGAGTCCTCCGTAGCTCATGCAAGTGCAAAACAAGCGAAGGAGGAGAGGCGGAGTGGCGCAGCAGCGTTGCGAAGTGCAGACAACTTTGCAGCACTCCACTTCCCGCCGCCGCCTGTCTTGTCCTTCGGAGGCTATGCCGGACTTCGCGTTTCGTGCTTCCCTTTGGAAGCCCCCGACTTGCCGGCGCGCGCATGGCTCTGACCCCGCTGGTTTCTTGACACGAAGCCCCACGGCCCTATACTAGGTGGATTCCACGCGGCGGCATGGCCAAGTGGCTAAGGCGAGGGATTGCAAATCCCTGATCCCCGGTTCGAATCCGGGTGCCGCCTCCAGGGAGGAGGGGAACGGGAATGGGGAGGGGGGATGGGGATCCGTCGCGGGCGTAGCTCAATGGTAGAGCTCCGGCCTTCCAAGCCGGTCATGTGGGTTCGATTCCCATCGCCCGCTCCACCCCGGAGACGCCACCCGATGCCGGAGCGTACCTCCGACCCCGGAGACCGTAACACGAATCGTACCGGTGACGTATCACTGTCGAAAAGTCGAGAAGCAGCATGGCGAGCGTGATCAAGAAGCGACGGAAGAAGATGAACAAGCACAAGCAGCGAAAGCACCGTCGCAAGTACAGGCATCTGAAGCGGAAGTAGCGTCTTCTCCGGTCCCGCTCTCCGTGCGCGTGCGGCGAGTCCCTCCGGGCTTCGGGAGGAAAGCCGTGGCTCGGCGGGGACGGGATGGAACGGAGCCCATCGGGCGAATGGCGGAATCGGTAGACGCTAGGGACTTAAAATCCCTTCTCCTTCGGGGGGTGCGGGTTCGAATCCCGCTTCGCCCATGATCTTGCGGAGACGCTCCATGGACCCCACCTGCCTCGCCATCCTCCTGTGCGACTACGTCATCGAGGACAAGGCCACGAACAACAAGAGCCTCATCGGCATCTTCAACCGCATCCACGCCTCCGCCTTTCCCTGCCAGCACGCCCGTCTCGTCATCTTCCTCTCGCTCACCGACGGCCGCGGACGGACCCCCGTCGAGGTCTTCATCGAAAACGCCGACGACCGGACCGAGACGTTCAAGGCCGAGGGATCCGTGGACTTCAAGGACCCCCGCCAGGTGGTCGACCTCGTCTTCGATCTCCGCGGCGTGAAGTTCGACAAGCCCGGCGCCTACTTCGCCGGCGTGAGAACCGCGAAGGGACGGACCCTCGCCGAGAGGCGGTTCAACGTCGACAAGGTCGAGGGCCCTGCGCCGCCCCCGCAGCCGTAAAGGGCACGCAGGGGTCCCGCGTCACCGGCTCAGGGCCTGTGAAAGAATTCGCCGGTTTCATTCGCCTCGGCTGACGAATCGCCTTGATGAGGGATGTGGGAAAATCCGCTCGCGCAGGGATACAGGGATTGTTTCACCGCCTCTCACTCCTTCAGAAGCTGGCGGTACCGCTCGCGGTCCTCTTCGGGAAGGTCGAGCGTATCGAGAATCTCCCCAGCCCGCGCCGTCCGTCCGTGGTAGAGAAGATAGACCAGAAAACCCCGCTGCAGGTCGACATTCGAGGGTGGCAGGCCCATCTCGGCGAGCCGGACGACCTCGTCCACGGACAGCTCCTCCAGACGGAATCCGGTCTTGAAGCGCCCCATGCGAAGGTAGACGTAGCCCTTCGCCACGTCCACCACCTCGCCCTCCCTCCCCCCCACCGACATCGGATGCCCCACCGCCCCCTTCGCCTCCCCCAGGGCTTTCAGAAAATCCCGCAGGCGGTCGAGATCCGAAAGGTCCGCGGAGGCCGCCTCCCGGGCCCGGAGGCTCTGGACCTCCGCGCGCACCTCGAGAAAGAGATCCACCGCCGCCTCGTGCTTCCACGCCCGCACCAGCCCCGCGGCGCGCTCCCGCGCTTCCTCCAGGAGCGCGAGCTCCCGCTTCTCCGCCTCGGCCTCGCGGTGTCGACGTTCCGCCTCCTCGATGCGTCTGAGAAGCGCATCGGCCTTCGCCCCGTACCTCTCGGGATCGATCCTCCGGAGACGCGAAGACGCTTCGCGGGCCCGCCCGAACGCTTCCCGCGCCAGGCACAGGACCGCTTCCTCCTCGTAGCGGCTTGCGGCCCGCTCGGTCCGGGTCCGGACCTCCTCCATCAACGTTTCCGCCCGCCGGTAGGCGTCCGTCGGACCGAAAAACGCCTTGTTCGCTTCCAGGAACGACCGGACCCGCTTCCGCGCCTCGCGGAACCGGCCCGCGTCGAGATCGTCTTCCGCGGCCTTTTCCAGGGACGCAACGGCGTTCTCCGCCCGCCGGTTCCGGGTCTCCTTGATCTTGCCGACCTCGTCGAGGACGAGACCCCTCCATCCTTCGCCGAACCGCTCGACGATCTCCCGGAAGCGGCGTATCGCGCCGTCGAAATCGTCCGGATGCTCCGCCCGGAAGGCCCGCGCCTCGTCGAACGCCTCCTCCGCCTTCCGCTCCTCGTCCTCCGCCTTCTTCGCGGGATCCGCCGCTCCCCCGGCCGGTTTCTCCTCGCGGCCGCCGCCGGGCGCCGGCCGCGGCTTCGATTCCCCGCCGCCTCCCAGGAACGAGATCGCGATCACCACGATCATCAGGACCACCGCGCCGACGATGCCCGCGATGCCGACGTTGAACCTCTGCCGCCTCCTCAACCGACGGCTCGCCAGCGAGCGGCCGGCCTGCTGGAGCGCGACGTCCCCCCCCTCCAGCGCGCTCTCGATGTCCTCCACCAGTTCCGTCGGCCCCTGGTAGCGCCGTTCCCGGCGCTTCTCGGTCATCTTCCTCAGGATGCGGACCGTGTCGGCCGACAGATCCTCCACCGTCTCCCTCGGATCGGCGAAATCCTCGGTCAGATGGCGCCCCATGACCTCGTTCGGGTCCCCGGAAAAGGGACGGCGCCCCGTGAGCATCTGGTACAGAGTGGCGCCCAGGGAATAGATGTCGCTCCGGATATCCACGTCGGGAAGGCCCCGGATCTGTTCGGGGGAGATGTAGTCCGGCGTTCCCATGGCGCTTCCCGCCTTCTTCTTCTCGGTGTCCAGACGCACCGCCAGCCCCAGATCGGCCAGCTTCGCCCGGCCGTCCGACCCCACGAGGATGTTCGCCGGCTTGATGTCGCGATGCACCACGTGGTTCTCGGAAGCGTGCTCGAGCGCCCTGGCGATGTCCCGCACGATCTCGAGCGCACGGCGCTCCGGCACCCGCCCCTCCCGCTCGATGATCTCGTCCAGCCCCGGCCCGTCCACGTACTCCATGGCGAAAAAGTGCTTTCCCCCGACCTCCCCGGCGTCGATGCCCCGCACCACGCATGGATGGGAAAGCCGCCCCGACGCTTTGGCCTCGGAGATGAACCGTTCCACCAGCCGCGGTTTCCTCGAAACGCGCTCGTGCAGGACCTTGAGGGCGTGAACGTTGCCCATCGCCTTGTGGCGGGCCCGGTAGACGGTTCCCATGGCGCCCTGTCCGATCACGTCCAGGATCTCGTACCGGCCGAAATCGCCGGACAAGTCCTTGTCGCCTCTCGGCCGGCGCGACCGGGAGCTGCCCATGGGTTTGCCCGCCATGCTCGATCCTCGTGGAGGGGTCCTGCTCGCGATGCTGGGGAAACGCTACCGGAAATGTAGCAAACCGGACCGGGTCCCGTCAGCTGCGGCAGGAAGAAACCGTACGGACAGATTCTCGCGAAAACAACCTTGTGCAGGGGTACAAATCCACGGAGGCACGAAGACACGCCCCCCGCTCGTCTCACGGCCTTCCCCCCCGCGGCGCCTCGAGTCTCGTCTCGAGGTCCGCTTCCCTCGTGGTCCGCTCGAGCGCAGTCTCGATCCTCGCGGCCAGGGGCGAGGAATCCGCGTCCGGGTCCCGCGCCTCCACGGGGATCGGATCGCCCCAGGCCACGACGATCCTGGACAGGGGCTTGGGAAACATGAACCGGTCCCAGGAGGGAGCGAACCAGCATCGGGAAGCCGAGATGGATATGGGAACGACCGTGGATCCCGCCTCCAGGGCGAGCCGGGGTCCGCCTTTGTGTACCTTGCGGGCCGGACCCCGCGGGCCGTCCGGGGTGATGCCCATGCGTCCTCCCCGCTTCACGTGGCGCGCCATCTCCCGGAAGGCCGCGCTTCCCCGCCGCGAGGAGGAGCCCTGGATCGTCTTGTATCCGAGGCCTTCCAGGACGTAGCGGATCATCTCCCCGTCCTTGCTCTGGCTGACGAGGAGGGCCAGTTCGGGGACGTCCTTCAGCGCGAAGGGGGCGCAGAAGAGGCGCTGGTGCCACAACATGCCGACGATGTTTCCGTGCTCGAAGACGAATCGCCGGTTGGCTTCCCCGACGTGCCGCACGCGGTAGGTGGCACAGAGGAGGCGGTAGCAGAAGGTCCCCAGCCAGTAGACGAGGAACATGAGGATCCGCTCCACCGGGGTGAGCGGTTTCTCGAAATCGGTACGCCTCTTCGGTTTCATGGCTTCTCCAGCCTCATGCTACCGGCGGAAATCTTCGAGGCAAGAGCGGGGGGAGGCATTCGCGGTGCAAGGGAGAGCCGTTCGCGCGGTAACCGGATACAGATTTCAGATTGGCGTCAGGCGCGAAACGTCGTGGAGTGCCGGCCGGCTTGCGCGGGTCGCACCACGCCGCGGCCTTTCTCTCTTCCCCCGCGGCGCCGGTTTCCGTACGGCGGGCTGGAAGCCCGCGATCCGCGCTGTGGGTGTTTTTCGGGGTGCGGGCCGACGTTCGTAGTGAGCCACGGAACGAAGTGGAGTGGCGGAGCACCGCAGTCGATGGCAGCGTGGCGGAGCGTACGCATTCGTTGAACCCATCTTCTTTCGACCCTGAGAACGCTGAAGAACTTCCTCGGATCCTTGGCGATGATGCGATGGGGTGAAATTTATCGAAAAACCCAAGTCCCCCCCTGCGGATGAAGAATTCCAGGGTCATCATGGGGTATTCCCATGGAGACGGGCTACGGAAAGAAAGGGAAGACCACGACAACCTTACAGCGCGAATGCCCCGGCTTCGGGTTTCACGGTTCCCGTCTTCCCCCGGAAACGGTTACAATGCCGGCTTCCGTTTTCATGAGGAGAATGCCGTGGCCATCGTGAACGCCTTCCGATTCGACGACAACGCGGGCGCCATGGTGTCCGACGAGGAGTCCTGGTACCTCGGGCGCCGCAAGACCTATTACGTAGAGCACCTCCACGTGGTGCTTCCGGACGCCGGGAAGGGCGGGTCCGCCTGCCTCGCGTACGGAGGCGTCGGCGATCCCGCCTTCCACCACGAAGTGGTGACGCACGCGCGGCGCGCGCTCGCCGATCGCGAGCCGGGGACGGCGGTGGAGGCGGCGCGGCGGGTGCTTGCGGCCTTTCAGGCCGTCAGCCGGCGCATCGCCGACGACCGTCTCCGTTTCCTGTTCGGATTCTCCGCGGACGATCTGAACCGGGGGCGTTGCGAGCGAGACGGCGAGACGGTGGAGTTGAAGAACCCCTCCATCCTGAAACGGGCGCGGGCCATCGTGGAGGGCAAGGAGACCGTCGCGGGACGGGGCCTCGTGCCGGCGAACCAGGCGTGCCTTGCGGGTTTCGACGCCGAGGATGGATTCCAGATGTTCTGTATCAAGGAGTCCGACCTGGTCCTGTCGTTCAACGCGGGTGGTTTCGAGTCGCTCGGGCAGGGCCGTTATGCCGGGGGCATGCGCTTCGGCGAGCATCTGGGGGAGCGGACGCTGGCCGCGCGCCGGGAGGGCGTGTCCGCGTCGACGGGGGTGCGTTTGCTGCTGGAGTCGGTCCTCGACGCGTCGGAGCGGTTCGGGCAGGTGGGGGGACGTTTCCGTCTCCTGCTGATCGACGGGCGCGCGGAGCGAGGGTCCCGGGCGCGGCTTCTGCCGGTCGAGGCGTCGCTGGTCGCGACGGAGATCGTCCGCGCGGCTCGTGCCGGTTTCCTGCCGGACGAGGAGGCGTCCCGGTTGCTGGAAGCGGCGGTTCTGGAGGGCGGCGGGCCCGAGAAGGTGGAGGGCCAGCTGTTCGGGGCGGCCTCCGACGCGACGGGGCTGGACCTTCATCTTCGGGGGTACAAGATCCGGGGCGAAGGAGCATGAGCGAAGCGGATTCGTGGAGAGGAGTTTCGTATGACGTCCATCAACGCCCTCCGGTTTGACGGGGATTCCGGCGTCCTGGTCTGCGACGAGCAACGGCACTGGAACCCGGAGCGCATGAAGATCTTCGCCGTGGACAAGATCCGTCCCGTGGTTCCCGAGGATCTCTCGGCGCGGTACGGTCTGGCGGCCTGTTACGGGAACACGGGGACGTCCACCATCGGTGAGGAGCTCCGGGCGACGATCCGTCGGCGCGTGGCGGGGAGGTACGAGTCGGAGGTGGAGCGTCAGGGGGATCCTCCGGAGACCTTCCTGTCGATGGAGGAGATGGCGAGACTGGTCTTCGAGGTCCAGGCGGCGTTGAAGCGGACGCACGTGGACGAGCAGATGCGTGGCCGGTACGGCTTCTCGACGGCGGACCTGTGCCGCGGCTGGTACCTTCGCGGCGAGGAGAAGGTGGAGATCGGGTCCCCCGACATCGGGGAGGGGGCCGAGCTTCTCGCGACGTGGAAGGACCGCAAGGGGGACGCGAGGCCCGTCTTCGGCAACAGCGGGATCCTGGGGGGCTATGCCCCGGAAGACGGATTCCGTCTCTTCCGCTTCTCCATGGCCGAGGGGTACTGGACGCCCGTGGAGGCCGCCTTCATCGCCCTGGGATCGGGCCTCGACGCTGCCAACATGGTGTTCGCGGCGTACGCCTCCACCCAGGTCCCCGAGGGTTCGGGGCGGATCGATCCCGTGGAGGGTTGCATGGTGGCCCTTTCGGCGGTGAACGCGGCGGCGCGGAACAACCTGGGGGTGGGCGGGTACTTCAACATCACGCTGATCGACGGTCGTGCGCGGCGTCCGGCGCGTCTTCTTCGCGAGATCAACGACCACCGCTCCCGGCTCTGCTCGGAGGTGGTCCGCGCCCAGGAGGCGGACCTGGTCTCCCGCAAGGCGGCGGAGAGCCTGATCGAGGGGATCTTGTTCAAGGAGGAGACCTTCGAGGAGGGGTTGGAGCGTTTTCACGGAACGGCGCGTTCCCCCCGGCGTCTTCGCGCATTCCTGCGGGGGTGGGGGTAGTCCTGCAAGGAATTTCACGGTGGCAATCTTGGAGGGCGAGGGTCCACGCGAGCCACAGCCGCGCCGCGCCACAGCGCCTTCAACACGAAGGCACCAAGACACGAAGGCACGAAGAAAGCAATTTCAGATTCACGTCGTGTGTCCAGGGCCTCCGGGTCTTCAAGGCCCGTGACCCCGTTGGTCCGCCGAGATGCCGGCAGCTGGGGTGAGAGAGGGGATTCGAACCCCCGACCTCCAGGGCCACAACCTGGCGCTCTAACCGGCTGAGCTACTCCCACCATGCCGCGGTTTTGCCCGCATCATTCGAGGGCGAGTTTCTCTTCCTCGAGGTTTTCCTCTTCGGTGTCGGGAACGAGGGTGATCTTTCCCTCGAGGACCTCGCGCAACGCGATGTCGATGAGGTCTCGGCGATCGATCGCCTTGACGAGGGGGGGGGCGCCTCGCATGAGTTCGACGACGCGATTCTGGAGCAAGGCAGTGAGTTTGAAGCTTCCGCCCACGATGTCTGTCGCCTTGATGATGTCGGATGTTTTCATCCGTGGAACCTCCTCGAGGCCAGGGAAGCCGAAGCGGCTTCGCAAGCGTCAAACCCGGATGATAGGGTTTTTGGGGATTCTCCGTCAAGGTCGATGTGCCGATTTCATCGGAAGGGGGATTCCCTCCGGGGGTTCTTGACAGGGCGCGCGCCCGCGTTCTATAATGCCATCGACATCGGGAGGACGCGAATCCTATCCTCTTGGTGGCCAAGAGGTAATGCAGTCCGGGAGACGCGGCGTCGGGGTGTTGATCGAGGTATGCATGAGCGAGAACGATAGTCTGTCGACGATCATCCAGGAGAACCTGGATCTGGAGGCGTACCGTGAACAGATGTGGGAAGGTTCGCTGGACGACTACCTTGCCATCGTGGAGAAGAATCCGGCGGTGCTCCGCAACGCCTTCCAGCGGATGTACGACATGATCCTGTCGTACGGGTTTCGAGAAGTGTCGCGTCTCAAGGAGAAGGTGCTTCACTACAGTTTCTTCGAGGATCCGATCGACAAGGGGATCGACGCGGTTTTCGGTCTGGACGATTCGCTGATGAGGCTGGTGGGGATCTTCAAGTCGGCGGCGCACCTGTACGGTCCGGAGAAGCGCGTGCTTCTTTTGCACGGTCCGGTGGGATCGGCGAAGAGCACGATCGTGAGGCTGTTGAAGAAGGGGATCGAGGCGTATTCGAAGACGCCCGAGGGGGCGATGTACACTTATCTGTGGGAATCGCTGGAAGCCGAGGGGACGTACGAGATGTGCCCGATGCACGAGGAGCCGCTGAAGCTCGTCCCCCGTCCGAGCCGCGACGGGGTGGTGGAGCGCGTGAACGCGAAGCTCGATCGCAGCTATCCGTTGCGGGTGGACGGCGAGATCTGTCCCTTCTGCCGGAAGTTCTACGCGGAATACATGGAGCGGTACGACGGGGACTGGTCGAAGGTGGTGAAGCACGTGAAGGTGAAGCGTCTCATTCTTTCGGAGAAGGACCGCCGGGGGATCGGTACGTTCCAGCCCAAGGACGAGAAGAACCAGGATTCGACGGAGCTGACGGGGGACATCAACTACCGGAAGATCGCGGTGTACGGTTCGGACTCGGATCCCCGTGCGTTCAACTTCGACGGGGAATTCAACGTGGCGAACCGCGGGCTGGTGGAATTCATCGAGGTGCTGAAGCTGGACGTGGCGTTTCTGTACGATCTTCTGGGGGCGAGCCAGGAGCACTCGATCAAGCCGAAGAAGTTCTCCCAGACGGACATCGACGAGGTGATCATCGGGCACACGAACGAGCCGGAATACCGGCGTCTCCAGAGCAACGAGCTGATGGAGGCCTTCCGTGACCGGACGATGAAGATCGACGTCCCGTACAACACGGTGCTGAACGACGAGATCAAGATCTACCGGAAGGACTTCAACCAGGAGCGGGTGCGGAACAAGCACATCGCGCCGCACACGATCGAGATGGCGGCCATGTGGGCGATCCTCACGCGTCTGGAGGAGCCGAAGAAGGCGAGCCTGACGCTCATGCAGAAGTTGAAGCTCTACAACGGGAAGACGCTTCCCGGCTTCACCGAGGACAACATCCGGGAGCTTCGGGCGGAGGCCCGGCGCGAGGGCATGTCGGGCATTTCCCCCCGGTACATCCAGGACAAGATCTCGAACGCGCTGGTGGAGGGCGAGAACGTGGCCTGCATCAACCCCTTCATGGTGCTCAACGAGATGGACCGGGGGCTGGACCACCACTCGCTGATCACCAGCGACGAGGTCAAGAGCCGGTACCGGGAGCTGTTGAACCTGGTGAAGCAGGAGTACGAGGACATCGTGAAGAACGAGGTGCAGCGGGCCATCTCGGCGGACAAGGAGCAAATCCAGCGGCTGTGCGCCAACTACATCGACAACGTCAAGGCGTACACGCAGAAGGAGAAGGTCCGCAACAAGTACACGGGACAGGACGAGGAGCCGGACGAGCGGCTCATGCGGTCCATCGAGGAGAAGATCGACATCCCGGAAAGCCGGAAGAACGATTTCCGCCGGGAGATCATGAACTACATAGGCGCCTTGGCCATCGACGGGAAGAGTTTCGACTACATGATGAACGAGCGGCTCCAGAAGGCCCTCGAACTCAAGGTCTTCGAGGACCAGAAGGACACGATCAAGCTGACCAGCCTGGTCTCCTCGGTGGTGGACCGGGAGACCCAGGAGAAGATCGAGGTGGTCAAGGCGCGCCTGGTCAAGGACTACGAGTACTGCGAAGTCTGCGCCACCGACGTCCTGAACTTCGTCTCGAGCATCTTCGCCCGGGGGGACGTGAAGGAATCCTGATCACGGCCATCCGGGATCCGCCATCCGCTGTCCGACGGGGAGGAAACTTTGGTCCGCCGGATCGAAAACGACCGGTTGCGTTTCAAGGAGATCGTCCGGGGCCGCATCAAGAAGGACCTCCGCAAGTACATGTCGCGGGGCGACCTGATCGGCCGGGTGGGCAAGCGCACGGTGACCATTCCCTTGCCCCAGATCGAGATTCCCCGCTTCAAGTACGGGGCCAAGAACGCGGGCGGCGTGGGCCAGGGCGACGGGGAGCCCGGCCAGCCGCTGGGCCCGGGCGAGGGGTCGGGCGGCGGGGAGGCGGGCGAGGCGCCCGGCGAGCACGTCCTCGAGGTCGACGTGCCCCTGCCCGAGCTGGCCAAGATCCTGGGAGAGGAGCTGGGCCTTCCCGAGATCAAGCCCAAGGGAACGAAGAAGAACATCGTCAGCGACGTGGTGCGGTACACGGGCATCAGCCGGACGGGCCCCGAAGCGTTGCGGCACTTCCGCCGGACCTTCCGGGAGGCGCTCAAGCGGGAGATCATGGCCGGGACCTACGACCCGGACGAGCCGATGGTGCTTCCCATCCAGGAGGACAAGCGGTACCGCGCCCAGCGGCGGAAGCTCGAGCCGGAGAGCAACGCGGTCATCATCTACATGATGGACGTGTCGGGCTCGATGGGCGACGAGCAGAAGGAGATCGTGAGGATCGAGGCCTTCTGGATCGACACGTGGCTGAAGGCGCAGTACAAGAACCTGGAGACGCGCTACATCGTCCACGACGCGGCGGCCAAGGAGGTGGACGCCCACACCTTCTTCCACATCCGGGAATCGGGCGGCACGAAGATCAGCTCCGCCTACGAGCTCTGCCTCCAGATGATCCGCCGGACCTTCTCCCCCGACGAATGGAACATCTATCCCTTCCACTTCTCCGACGGGGACAACTGGGGCACCGACGACACGAAACACTGCATCGAGCTGCTCCAGCAGCACCTGCTGCCCGACGTCAACATGTTCTGCTACGGGCAGGTGAAGAGCGCCTACGGCAGCGGGAAGTTCAGGCGGGACCTGGACGAGAACCTCTCGGACCGGGAAAACCTCGTCCTCTCCGACATCCCCGACCGGGAGGCCATCCTGGATTCGGTGAGGACCTTCTTGGGGAAGGGGAAATGAACCTGTTTCCGAGGACCGCCCCATGCCGACGGCGCTGACACCGGAACTGAAGGCCGTCCAGGCCGAAATCGAATCGTACGCCCGGGGATTCGGGCTCGATTTCTTCCTCACCTTCTTCGAGCTGCTCGACTACGACGAACTCAACGAAGTGGCCAGCTACGGCGGCTTCCCCATCCGGTACCCCCACTGGCGCTTCGGCATGACGTACGAGCGCATGGCCAAGGGCTACGAGTTCGGCCTCCAGAAGATCTACGAGCTCGTGATCAATTCCGACCCCTGCTACGCCTACCTCATGAAAGCGAACTCCCGCGTCGACCAGAAGACGGTCATGGCCCACGTCCTCGGACATTGCGACTTCTTCAAGAACAACTTCTGGTTCTCCAAGACCGACCGGAAGATGTTCAACGAGATGGCCAACCACGGGACCCGCATCCGGAAGTACATCGACCTCCACGGCCTGACGCATGTGGAATCCTTCATCGATACCTGCCTCTCCCTCGAGAACCTCGTCGACCCCTTCCTCCCCTTCGCCAAGCCCAAGCTCCCCCCCCGGCGGGACACCTCCGCCATCGACGCCGAGGAATTCCGCGTCTGGCGAATCCGCACCAAGTCCTACATGGATCAGTTCGTCAACCCCCCCGAGTTCATCGAAGCCCAGAAACGGGAACTCGAGGAACGGAAGGAAAAACGGAAGCAGAAGAAACGCGCCTACCCCGGACTCCCCCAGAAGGACGTCCTCCTCTTCCTCATCGAACACGCCCCCCTCGAGCGGTGGGAGCGCGACGTCCTCTCCATCATCCGGGACGAGTCCCTCTACTTCTCCCCCCAGGCCCAGACCAAGATCATGAACGAAGGATGGGCCGTCTACTGGCACTCCCGCATCATGACCGAAAAGGTCCTCAAGGCCTCCGAGGTCGTCGATTACGCCGACCACACCGCCGGCACCCTCTCCACCTCCCCCGGCCAGATCAACCCCTACAAGATCGGCGTCGAACTCTTCCGGGACATCGAGGACCGCTGGAACAAGGGAAAGTTCGGGCTCGAGTACGAACAGTGCGACAGCATGGATACCCTCCGCGCCTGGGACCGGAAACTCGGACTCGGGCAGAAGAAGATCTTCGAGGTCCGCCGGATCTACAACGACATCACCTTCGTCGACGAGTTCCTCACCGAGGAATTCGCCAAGGAACAAAAACTCTTCACCTGGCGCTTCAACCCCCAGACCGGACGCTACGAGATCGAAAGCCGGGACTGGCGCAAGGTGAAGGAGCGTCTCCTATTCGGGTTGACAAACCAGGGACACCCCTATATAACCGTCGAGGACGGCAACTTCCGGAACCGGGGGGAGTTGTACCTCAGACACCGGCACGACGGCGTGGACCTCGAAATGCGGTACGCCCACGACACGCTCAAGAACCTGTACCGCATCTGGCAAAGGCCCGTCCATATCGAAACCCTCGTCGAGGGGGAAGGCAAGATCGTCTCCTTCGACGGCGAGAAGGTCTCGGAACACGATTTCAAGGCCCGATGACCCCCCCGGAAACCGAAAGCCATCGAAGGAGGCACCGTGGAACGACGCTGGACCCTGCTCGCCCTTCTGGCCGTGATCCTCCCCGCATGCACCTTCAGCATCGAGGAAGAGGTCTATCCCACCACCCCCTCCGAGCGACCCGCCGTCGAGGCGGATCGGCCCGTCCCCTACGAGAGGTACCTCGTGCTCATGGACGGGGACCAGCGGCAGGCCTTTTTCGAACTCAGGACCGTCAAGGCCAAGAACCGCTTCCTCCTCGAGCACGGACTCACCATCCGACGCATGCTCGCCGACAACCTCCAACTCGGCATGACCACCCAGAAGGTCGAAAGCCTCCTCGGCCGACCCTTCAAGGAACGCCGCGAAGAGCACAGCGTCATCCCCAGCACCACCTTCAAGCGCATGGTCGACGAGTGGTGGGTCTACCAGCGCCCGGATACCGGCAACCTCGTCTTCATCCCCTTCCACCGGGGATGGGTCGTCAAGTGGCTCCTCGAACCCGAAATCCGGGAGATCGTCTTCCACCGCCCGAAAAACGAAACGGAACGGGAGAAGAAACTCGACGCCCTCATCCACGTCCAGGAGGAAAGGCCCAACCTCCTCCGAAAACCCGGCGAAGAGCGCGAAGAATACATCGCCCGGATGCGGAAAGTCGCACCCACACTCTACAGCTCCGGCCCCCCCTCCTGGCCCAAGAGAATCCCCGTCAGGGAACAGGCGCCCGACATCGCCAAGGAAAGAGTCAACAAGCAGGAAATCTACGGCTGGTGGGGAGACACCCCCAAACTCTACGAGGTCCCCCCACGCACGGAAGCCAGGCACACCTTCGGCAGCTACACCCGATGGACCTACAAGCGCTTCAACGGCTACGGGTACATCCACTACTCCCTCTACTTCCAGGACAACCACCTCGTCGACTGGGTCGTCGAGACCGATATCGGCAAATCCTAGCCCGGATGATTCATGAAGACGTAGCGAGGTTGCCGCAAGTGCCTGAGATGCGAGGAGCAAGACGATTCCGGTCCGGAGCGCGGACATCCTGTCCGCAGCACCTCGGGCAAGGCATGCAAAAAAGGGAGCGCCGCCGCTGAAATCTGACGGCGGAAATCCGCAATCCAGAATCCACAATCCCCCGATCACGTCGTCCGCGTACGAAATCCCCCCCCGTTTTCCCCGAAATAGTCCTCCACTCCCCGACCCGCCCGGCCGATGCACAAGATGAGGGGGGAAATCCAGGCGCCGTGGGATCGGGGCGCCGCCGCACAAAGCACATGCCATGTTCGAGACACTGCTGCCGCGCTTCGGGTCCTCCGCACCCGAGGACCTCCTCCTGAGGACGGGTCTGGCCTGCTCCGTCGCCTTTCTCGCCACCGTCTTCGGGACCCGCTGGCTCCTCGCCTTCCTCAGGAGACGGAACGTCTCCGAACACGTCGACAAGACCGATTCCGAAAAACTCAAGGAACTCCACAAGAACAAGAGCGAAACGCCCACCATGGGCGGCATCGCCGTGGTCGGCGGATTCGCCGCCGCCCTCCTGCTCTGGGCCGACCTCGACAATCCCTACATCCTTCCCGGCCTCGCCCTCGTGATCGCCTTCGCGTCCCTGGGGTTCCTGGACGACTGGGTCAAACTCGTGAAATCCGGCAGGAAAGGCCTCAGCATCCGCGGCAAGATGGCCTGGCAGATCGTCATCGCCCTCGCCGCCGCCTGGACCCTCTACACCCTCGGCCACGGTCCCGACGGTCTCGTGGACGTCCGCGTCCCCCTCGTCGGCGCCGCTTCCGCCTCCCTGCCCGCCCTGGCCTTCGCCGCCCTCGCCATCCTCGTGATGGTCTCCACCGTCAACGCCGTCAACTTCACCGACGGACTCGACGGCCTCGCCTCCGGCTGCGCCGTCATCACCTGCCTGCCCCTGGCCGTGTGCGCACTCTGCGCCTCATCGCCCGGCACCGCCTCCGCGATGAGCATCCCCTTCGTGGAGGGCGCCGGGGAACTCGCCGTCTTCGCCGGCGCCATGACGGGCGCAGGCCTGGGGTTCCTCTGGCACAACTGCTTCCCCGCCCGGCTCTTCATGGGCGACACCGGCTCCCTGGCCCTCGGCGGAGCCATCGGCTATCTCGCCCTGGCCCTGAAACTCGAACTCTTCCTCCCCCTGCTGGGCGCCGTCTTCGTGGCGGAGGGGCTCTCGGTCGTGCTGCAGGTCCTCTCCTTCCGGCTGACGGGAAGGCGGATCTTCCTCATCGCCCCCCTCCACCACCGCTACCAGTTCAAGGGCTGGCCCGAAACGCAGATCACCATCCGTTTCTGGATCTCCGCGGCCGTGTCCGCGGCCGCCGGAACGGCCGCTTTGAAGTTGTGAGGGAGACAAGAAACCAGGCGGGTCGCGGACCCCGCCGCTGGATGAAACGACCATGAACGAAACGACGCATCCGGACGCCGCGGGGACCCCGGAGACTTCCTGGGCCCCCTTCTCCGCTTCCGCCTCGGCGGGGTTCCTCGCCGTGCTGGGGCTGGTCATGATCTACAGCGCCAGCGCCCTGCCCGGAACGCTCGAAAACGGCCCGGGGGAGTTCCATTTCCTGACGAAACAGTTCCTGTTCCTGCTGCTCGGGACGAGCGTCCTCCTCCTCACGGCCCGGGCGCCCTTCGCCTGGATCGAGAAACTCGGCACCCCCGCCCTCGTCGCGGCCCTTCTCGGGCTGGGGCTGGTCCTGGTGCCCGGGATCGGACACGAGGTCAACGGAGCGCGACGCTGGATCCGGTGGGGGGCCCTCGGCGTCCAGGTCTCCGATTTCGCCAAACTCGCCCTCGTCCTCTTCATCGCCGTCCATCTGGGGCGCGATCCCCGGGTCGCGTCCTCCTTCCGGCGGGGCGCCGCCCCCGTGCTGGGCGGCATCGCCCTCGTCTCCGGCCTCGTGGTCGTCGAGCCGGATTTCGGAACCGCCCTCTTCCTCGCGTCCCTGGGCGGCCTGCTCGCCGTGGTCGGGGGGCTCCGGTGGCGGCATCTCGTACCGCCCATCCTTCTCGGCTTGCCCGCCATGGCCTTCTTCGTCTGGAAGAAATTCGATCACGTCCAGGATCGCATTGCCGTCTTCCTCGATCCCGGACTGGACCCGCTCGGCAAGGGCCACCAGGTCCGCCAGTCTCTCATCGCCCTGGGGTCGGGGGGCCCTCTCGGCGCCGGGCTCGGCGCCGGGCGCCAGAAGCTCTTCTTCCTCCCGGAGGATTTCACCGACTTCATCCTGGCCCTGGTGGGCGAGGAGATGGGCCTGGCGGGAACGCTTCTGGTGGTGGGCTGCTATCTCGTCTTCTTCCTCTCCGCGCTCGACATCGCCCGCAAGGCCCGGACCGTCACCGGCAGCCTCGTGGCCCTGGGCGTGGGGACGCTGGTCTCCCTGCAGGGATTCATCAATGTCGCCGTGGTCACCGCCTCCGTCCCCACGAAAGGCATTTCCCTGCCCTTCGTGAGCTACGGGGGATCGTCGCTGGTCGTGATGATGGCCGCCCTGGGCCTGCTCTTGAACGTGGCGCGGAACCCGCGTCGCCCGGCCTCTGACGCCCGTGCGGATCCCGCCGGCGCGCCGGATTCCGTCTCCCCCTCCCGAGCGGCCGTCGCCGCAGGAGGCGGAGCATGAAACCGATCGCGGAAACCGTCGGCCCTCCGGCCGGAAAAGCCCAGCTGCTTTCCCGGTATCTGCCCGCCCTGCTCCTCGTGTCGTGCCTCCTTCCCGGGATCGTTCTGGTCTTTCGACCCCTGGCGCCGATCGTGCTCTGTCTCGTGTCGGCCCGGTTCGCCGTCTTCGCGGCCCTGACCGCCTCGCGCTTCCGACCTCTGAGCCGCTCAAGGAGCCGACCATGAACGCAATCCGCATCGCCTTCGCCGGAGGGGGCACCGGAGGGCACCTCCTTCCCGGCATCTCCGTCGCGCAGGCGGGAGCCTTCACGTCTTCCCGGTCCCGCTTCCTCTTCCTCGGGACCGCCCGGGAAGCGGAACGGCTCCTGTTCGAGACCTACGGCTTTCCCCGCGTGGAACTGGACATCCACGTCCCCCGCCGCTCCCCGCGCGGCGCGTTGCGCTTCGGCCGCGAGCTCTTCGGCGCCGTCGCCGAGGCCGGACGGACGCTCGCGGCCTTCCGCCCGCACGCCGTCGTGGGGCTCGGGGGCTACGCCGCCGTCCCCGGCGTGCTCGCGGCCGTGCAAAAAGGCGTGCCCGTCTACCTGATGGAACAGAACGCTTCGGTGGGCCGCGCCGTCGCCTTTCTCGCGCCCCTCGCCCGGGCCGTCTTCTGCGGCTTCCAGGATACGGCGAGAGGCTTCGGCGCCAAGGGCGTCTATTCCGGCAACCCCCTGCGGGCGGACCTCCTCCGCCACCTCGGGCGGACCCGGACGCCCGGGGCTCGACGATCCCGAACGCTCCTGGTCATGGGAGGCAGCCAGGGGGCCCGCGGCATCAACGACATGATGATGAACGTCGCCCACCGGCTCACCCGCGTCCCCCGGCTGGACATCATCCACCTCGCCGGCCCCGACGCGGATCTGATCCGGGACATCTACCGGCAAGCGGGCTTTCCGGACGCCAAGGTGATCCCCTTCGATCCCGACGTGGGCCGCTTCCTCCGGCGGGCCGACCTCGTGGTCTCGCGCGCCGGCGCCATGGCCATCTCGGAAATCACCGCCTTCGCCCGGCCGGCCCTCTTCATCCCTTATCCGTATGCGGGAGGACATCAGGCCGTCAACGCCCGCCCCCTCGTCCAGCGCGGCGCCGCCGCCCTCTGCCACGAGGGCCGCCTGGGCTCGGAAAGGCTCGCCTCGATGCTCCTCGACCTCTTGAACGACGGGGAACGCCTCGGCCGGATGTCGGAACGGTCTTCCCGCCTCGCGCGCCCCGACGCTTCCCGCCTCGTGTTCGAGCGCCTCCTCGGCGATCTCGCCCTCCCCGCCGCCGCCTGAACGCGGGGGGGGGTGCCGCGGCGTGGCGGGACCCGCGTGCCGGAGAACGGCGGAGGCGGGAAGACGCTCGCGCGAGAAGAGCAGGGAGGGTCCTCCCGAGCCACGAGTTTCTGGCTCGCCGGCCCGTACTTCGCCGATCGGTTCCTGCGAGGGCTACGTAGGGTCCTCCGTAGCTCTCGCAACCACCTGCAAGCGAAGGAGGAGAGGCTCGCCCTCCAATCCGAACCGATAAGTTCAGGTGTGGTGCGTTACTAGCCCGGATTATTCATGAAGACGTAGCGAGGTTGCCGCAAGTGCCTGAGATGCGAGGAGCAAGACGATTCCGGTCCGGAGCGTGGCCAAAGCGCCACGTGAGGGCCGGAATCGTCGCAG
>Ga0180432_10000701_pt1 | contig 54847 bp, 47 predicted proteins | sample SS_ome_10_FD_132414 | JGI IMG/M metagenome (GOLD analysis project Ga0180432, IMG submission 132414) | Hypersaline lake sediment archaeal communities from the Salton Sea, California, USA - SS_1_MS_2 metaG | ecosystem: Environmental > Aquatic > Non-marine Saline and Alkaline > Hypersaline >... | reverse complement strand
TGAAAAATGTAGCTCAGCCGCCCCCGGCTGAGAACGCCACAGGCGAGGGCGCCTGTGCTACACCGACACGGCCCCTCGCGCAGGCACTCTCCGGGGAATCCTCCTTCTTCAACGGGCTGCTATCCGACATCGCCCATTTGAAGTGGCGGAGTTCCGGCTTCGCCTTGATCGCGGGAGTGTACGCCCCCCAGGCGGTTTGTCAAACGGAATCCGGCGAGCTTCCGCGCCTTGCAGCCGCCGGCGGGGCTCTTCGTCGCGCATGAGGGGAAGGGAGTATCGCCCCCGCCCTCCCTCCACACTGGCCGCCTGTGCGTGACCTCCTGCTTGCCACATTGTGTCGTTGTCTATCATTGAAAGGCGTCGGCCGGAGTAGTAAGAGGCTGATGAGGAGTTGCTCTTGTTGGCACAAAAGGGGGAGCGGAATATGGGAGCCCGTGCCTGTTGGGCGTCCGCCGTACTGGCGGCCTGCGTGATGTCGTGGCCCGCCCGTTGCGGGGAAGACCCGGGCGCCGCCGTCTCCGTCTCGGCCGCCCGCGTCCGAGTTGCCAATGGCATTGACGCGGGGCCGGCCCTGAATGCTTCGCCGCCCCCGACGCGGGCGCGCGCAGGCACTTCCATCGAGCTGTCCGTCAAGGCCGAGAGAGGGAACATCGAGATAGTCCGGGCCTGGGTCAACCGGGTGAGCGCGCTGACTGACGGCAACGGGCAGGACCTGCGGCCGGCGCCTGACCCGGATCGCCTGCGTTACTTCGACGGGCTTCTCTTCCCGATGCCGGAGCAGTCCGAGAGCGACCGGACGCGCCTGACCGTCGAGGGCGAGAGGTCGCCCTCGGCGGGGAGCGCGCTCGTGCGCGCGGAGGGCTCCGTTACGGCCCTGGTCGGGGTGGACCCGACTGAAGCGCGGCAGGAAGGCTTCCGGCTTGAGAAGGGGCAGAAGATCGAAGCCGGCCCTGTCTCGCTGGAAGTCACCGACGTCCGCGTCGCCGAGAGAGCGCGCCAGCCTGCGCGCATCATCGTGACAGACCTCGAGCACCTCGCGGACGACCTGGACGGGATCCTGGGCTTTGACCAGCCGTCCACGCTCATTGAGGGGCCGAGCGAGCCGGCCCCCCTGCCGCCGGGCGCGCTCGCAGGCACCGGGACGAGGACGACCACCGTGACCTTCACCGGACGGGGCCGCGTGGACGACCTGGCAGGCGTCGAGTTCCTCCACGCCGACGGTCAGCAGGTCGAGACGGTCGGCAGGAGTGTCCAGTCCCACGTTGAGGCCGGCGGAGCGCGGACGTTCACCTTGGGCGTGACGCTGGCAGAGACGTTGGAGCAGGCGGACCTCGTCGTCCGGTACTGGGATCACGTCGAGGAGGTCGAGGCCCCGTTCTCGGTTGAGGTCTCCTTGCCACCGGGGATCGCCGGCGAAGGCGACGCACGGGAGCGGGCAGCGCCGCAGGGCGCGCGGGACTTCAGATTCGTTGCCGAGCTGCGCCCCCGGCCAGGAACCAGGATGTCGGTGCCGTGCGGACTCGCCTTCAGGTCGGTCGCGCTGCACGTGCCTTACGCATACGTCCTCGACAGGGGCGGAACGCTCTACGTCTATCGAATCCCCGAACAGGGATGGGCGATCGAGATGGAGCCGCTGGCCGTTCTGCCGGACGCGGGCGACGGCATGGTCAACCGCACTCTGGGCGACGTCCTGCTGTGTTCCCGGGGCGGCGGGCTGGACGTTTACTCTTTGGAGACGCCGGAGGAACCGGCCCGCAGGGGTTCGTTCGGGCCGGGCACGCGGCTCCGGAGCGCGGCGATGGCGGTCTCCAAGGACCACCTGTTCATGATCTGTCGGAGCGCAATCGTCACGTACGACGTCTCGACGCCGGCCGAGCCGGAACTGATGAACGTCCTCCGCGTGGGCGGGCGCAACACGGCGGGAACCGTCGTCGGGGATTACCTGTACCTGGGGACGGTCCGCGCGGACGGCGAACCGGGGATCGCGGTCCTCGACGTTTCCGACCCGGCCGCGCCGACCGAGGTTGGGGCCGTCTCCACGCGCCAGGCTGTCTGGCATCTCTTCGGAACCCGGGGCAGCCGGCTCCTGGCCAGCCTGGATGCCGACAGCTTGAGGAGCTTCGGGCGGGACCCTCACGGCAACTCGGCCCTTTTCAGCCTCGTTGCTCCCGCCCGCCCTGAGCTGGTGGCGGAGATCCCCGACTCCGGCGGCAGGGCGGCGGTGCTGTGGCCGGTTGACGGCCAGGACTACTACGTCTGCAATGGAGCCGTGTTCCTTGTCGGGGAGAACGGACTGACCATGCTGCCGACGGCCCGGCCCACCGGGTCGAACCTGGACGGGTTCGCCTACCATTGCGACGCTTGCGGCTCCTGGGCAGCGGTCGCGACGGATAGCGCTGTGACCGTGATGGGCCTGCGCTGAGGGCGGGCGCGGGCGACCTCGCCGCACCTGCTCTATGACTGCGGTGTGGCCAGTTACGCCGCCGGGCAGTTCAGCATGGCGGCCGATGCATCAAAGCGCCCCTGGGAGCCTTGCCATGGTCTTGACGGGCGGCCCTGAGAGCATGACCTGCGAAGCCCGAGCGGCCCTGGGCCCCCTGACAACGGCCTCCGAAGTGCAACCGGCCTCGGCAGTTGACGCCGTCCAAACCGGCGGTATCCTGGGCTCGTCGTGCGGAAGTTGGCGGTTTCACCGGCCTTATCGCCGCTTGTCGCGGCCAGGATGCAGTTGTTCAGGATGAAAGCACGATCCGCGGGCATGAATACGACCTTGCGGGCAGGTCAACGGTTTCCCCTTTCCCCCAACCCCCCTGCCCCCTGGGCTGGCCCGCGTCCCGGGGGCGGAAGGAGATGAGTATGCGGTGTCTTGCTCTGGTCCTTCTGCTCTGTGCCGTCGCGCCGTGCCTGGCCGGGGAGCCGGTGCGGCTGGTCTGCATCGGAGATTCTATCTCGCAGGGACGGGCGGGGCGGGGGCCGCAGACACCCGCGACCTACTCCTATCGCTACCCGCTGTGGAAGTACTTCGTGGACCATGACGTGAACGTGCAGTTCGTCGGCAGCATGAGGAGCGGCTTCAACGGGTCGCCGGACTACGCCCCTTATGAGGGAAAGACCTTTCCCAATATCCACGAATGCCATTGGGGCTGGACGGCCGGGCTCCTGCTGGAGAAGCTCCCGCAGTTCATGAAGGGCTACACGGCCGATATCGCCATCATCCAACTCGGCAGCAACTCGACCCAGGAACTCAAGGAGAAGAAGCAGACCGACGAGCAGTTCGTGGAGCAGACGCTGCGAGAGTTCACGGAGATCATCCGGCTGCTGCGGGAGAAGAACCCGAACGTGATCGTCATAGTGTGCGAGATCACGCAGCCCTGGGTCCCGTTCAGCATCACCAATAGCAGGCTTCCGGACTATGTGAAGTCGCAGTCCACGGAGAAGTCCCCGGTTCACCTGGCGTACCTGGTGAAGGATTGGATCAACGACCCGCAGGTGGCGGGGCATTGCGGCGTCGACTGGGTGCATCCCAACGAGAAGGGGGACAAGATCATGGCGGACGAGTTCTGGCGCATTCTCAAGCCGATTCTGCTGAAGCCCGGGCCGGATGCGGGCAGCGGCGCCGCGCCGGATGCGGGTTATGCGATCCCGGACGTGCTCCTCGACAAGGACGGCCGCAAGATCACGACGCGGGAGGAGTGGGAGAAGAATCGGGCGCGGGTGCTGGACATTATGCTGACCGAGGTCTACGGCAAAGCGCCGCCGAAGCCAGCGCCAGGGGATATCAGCTTCCATGTCGCCGAGAAAGACGAGAAAGCCTTGGACGGCGCGGCCACGTTCAAGCGAGTCAATATCGGCATCAGGAAAGACGGGGTGACGGCAAATCGAGCGATCCCCTTGCTTCTCTTCACACCCAACAATATCAAGGGTCCGGTGCCGACCTATCTGTTGATCACGGGCGGCAGTCTCTGGAGAAATGTCAACCAGGGGGGAAAAGACGAATCCTGGCCCGCCGAGGACACAATCAAGCGTGGATATGGCATTGCACTATACTGTGTCGACGGCGCCGAGTTGATCCAAGGACTGTTCGACCAGGATGCGCAACCCAGGGCCGATTCCTGGGGGACCATCGCGGGCTGGGGATGGTGTGCGAGCCGCTGCCTGGATTACTTCGAGACCGACCCCGACGTGGACGCGGCCAGGGTGGCCGTGCTCGGCCACTCCCGTTACGGAAAGACGGCACTGTATGCGGCAGCCACCGATACGCGTTTCGCCCTGACGATCTCCAACTGCTCCGGCTGTGGGGGCGCGGCCCTCAGCAAGCGCTGCAAGGGCGAGACGGTCATCAAGGTCAACCGCTTCGAAGGTTGGTTCTGCCCGAATTTCAAGAAGTATAACGACAACGAGGAGGCGATGGATTTCGATCAGCATTTCCTGATCGCCACCATCGCGCCGCGCGCGGTGTACGTCGCCAGTGCCACGAAAGACGGCTGGTCCGACCCCTACGGCGAGTTCAGGAGCCTGGTCGAGGCGGAAGGGGTGTTCAAGCTCTACGGACTCGGCGGCATCGGCACGGAGTGGCCCAAGCCCGACGAGCCGCGGCACGCCAGGGGGATGGCCTACCACGTCCGCACCGGGGATCACGACTTGACGCTCTGGGACTGGCAGCGTTATATGGACTTCGGCGACAAGGTGCTGCGCGCCGGCTCGGCGAAGGCCACGGGGCAGGAGAACCCGGGCGCCGCTCGCAACCCGGGCGACAGGGCGCCGTAGCAGGACGACCAAACCGGGGAACCGCGCAGCGGCGACCCGGCCCGCTCCAACCACCCCGCCCTCGGCCGGCGCCCGCCCGCGTTTCCCTCTGCGCACCCCCGACCGCCGGCCCCTATCTACCGGGAGCCACAATATCAATATAGGCTGCAGGTTGCCGGCTGGACCCGTCGGCTCCGCTCAGGGCAGGGGGCGGCGGCGGGGGGCGTCCGATTTGAGAGGACGGTTTTCCGGGGGGAGCGGACGCGGCGTCCGGCGCGCGTGGCCGTCTGACAGGGGGGGTGACGGCCGGCGCAGGGCGGCTGCGTCGCGCCGCGCCGGAAGTATGAAGGCAGAAGTATGAAGTATGAAGTAACAACAACAAAGGCTAAATACGGGACTGCGTCGCCCCGCGCCGGAAGTATGAAGGCAGAAGTATGAAGTATGAAGTAACAACAACAAAGGCTAAATACGGGACTGCGTCGCGCCGCGCCGGAAGGATGAAGCTTGCCCGCCGTACGGCGAGGAACGGCAACAAAGGCGACACAAACGGCACGCAGGCGGGCGTTGAGCGGGGCCGCGTGGACTGCTATAGTGGCAAGTCCACAGTGGGGAACGAGCCGGCATGACCAACGACGAGGACCTGATGCTGCGGGCGGCCGGGGGCGACATGGACGCCTTCGAGGAGCTCGTCGAGCGCCATCACCGGGCGGCGCTGAACACGGCGTACCGCTTCCTGAGCGATCAGTCCCTGGCCGAGGACGTGGCCCAGGAAGCCTTCCTGAGGATACTGGCGGGGGCGTCGCGCTACCGGCCGCTGGCCGCCTTCCGCACCTACCTGTTCAACGTGGTCTGGCACCTGTGCATCGATGCGTACCGGAAGTCCAGGGCCGTCCGCATGCCTTCCGACGCGGCCCCGGCCGACGAGCGCGACGGCCCGGTGGGGGAGGCCGTGCGCGGGGAGCTTCGCCGGAGCGTGCGCGCGGCCGTGGAGCGCCTCCCCGAGCGGCAGAGGATGGCCGTGGTGCTGAAGCACTTCGAGGGGCTCAGCTACGGGGAGATAGCGCAGGTGCTGGAGTGCTCGACGCGGGCGGTGGATTCCCTGTTGATACGCGCCAAGCGGCACCTCAAGGAGGAACTGGGCGGGCTGCTCTAGCTAGCCCCGCGCGGCGCCGCGCAGAAAAAACGCCAGCGGCAGCGCAGGATTCACGGGAGCGATGCGTTTATCTGATTGGAGGACGGAGATGAACTGCCGAACCACAGTGCAACGATTGAACCCCTACCTGGACGGCGAGCTGAGCGCCGAGGAGGCCGCCGTAGTCGAGGAGCATCTGGCGGCATGTCCGCAGTGCAGGGCGGAGCTCGATGACCTGCGGCGGATCAACGGCGCCCTGGAGGCGCTGGGCGGCATGGCGGCGCCGGCGGACTTCGCCCGCCGCGTGCGCGGCGCAGCGGACCGGCGGCGCAAACCCATCCGGCTCTTCGGGGTTGTCGGCGGGCGCCGGAGCCGGGCGCTGGCGCGCCTTGCGGCGGCGCTGGTGATGGCCGCCGGGCTCTGGACCGGCCTGATGGCCGGGGATTCCGCATTCCGCAGCAGGGATACCTCCGACGAGGTGGATGCCGAGACGGCGGAGTTCGAACTCTCGATGGACCTCTTCTCGGCGGTGCCCGCCGGGTCGCTGGCAGACGTTTACCTGACGTTCGTGGACGAGGCCGAATGGGGAGGGGCAGAGGATGTACAATAAAGTCCTATCTCTGCTGTTGATCTTCTCGCTGGCCTTCAACCTCGCCTTCGTCGGCATCTGGGTCTATAGCCTCAAAGCCGAGCCCGAAACGTCACGACGAGGGGTCGGGCCCGAGCGCGCCCCCTGGACGGAGCTCGGCCTGGGCGCCGACCAGAGGAAGCGCATGGGCGAGGAGTGGCAGCGGCTCAGGGACGAGGTCGGCGAGCTCAAGAAGGAACTCGACCGGCAGCAGGAGCGCCTCCTGGACCTGATGGCCGCCGAGCGTCCCGATCGGAACGCCATACAGGACTGCCAGCAGCGCATCGGCGAAATCCAGCACGAGATGCGTCGGCTGGTCACGGATCACATGATGCAGACGGGGCAGATGCTCACCCCCGAGCAGAAACAGAGGTGGTACGGGATGTTGAAGGGGCTGCGCGAGGCACCCGGCGGGCGGGGCAGGCGCGACGCGGCGCCACTGCTCAGAAGAGACGGCCGACAGACTCGCCCAGCCCAGCCGCGGGAACCGGCGGAACGGCCGGGGAACCGTTGAGTTCCCGATAGGACTCCCGGCAAGCAAGGAGAGGCCAAAATGATGGGGAAAGCGGCGAGATACCTTTCAGTCGGGATAGTGCTGGCGGTCTGTGCCGGGTTGGCCCTGGCCCAACAGGCGCCCGGGCGAGGCGATGAAGCCCAGCGGGAACGCCCCGGCGCGCCCCAGGGCCGCGCGGGCGGCGGACTGCACTCCCTGCTCGCCGGCGACGGGGCCGAAGTCACCGTGACCAACGTTGATGACGGGGTCCAGGTGAAGATCACCGCGAAGCCCGAGATGGTCAGGCTCCTCCAGGCGCGCGCCGAGGCCGCCGTGCTGGAGGTGGAGCACCTTGCCGGGCGCGCCGCCGAGCGCTTGCGCGAGCGCGCCGAGGCCCCCGCCGGCAGGGCGCCGGTCGGCGTGATGGGGCTCCTTCTGAGAGGCGACGCCCAGATCAGCGCCGAGAACGTCGACGGCGGCGTGGTGCTGCACCTGAGTTCCGAGAAGCCTGAACTGGTCGAGACGTTGCAGGAGGCGACGTCGCGGTGGGTCGCTCAGGTCCGCGAGCGCGCCGGGCAGGCGCGCGACCAGGCACTGAACGCCGGACGCAACAGAGAGGTGCTCCGGCTCCTCGCCTCCAAGGACGTGCAGGTCAAAGCGATTGAGACGGACAAGGGCGTCACGATCACGGTGGACTCCGACAACCCCGACATCGCCGCCCGGATCAAGGAGGAGATACCGGACAGCGTCGAGGCGCTGAAGGAACTGGCCCGCCAGTTGGCGGAGCGCAGGCAAGCCGACGCCGAGGGACGGCCCCGCCGCCTGGAAGAAGGGGTGCCGGGGGCGGCCCGCCCGCTGGAGGAAGGCGCGGCTGGCGGTCGGCGTGGAGGGCGGTTCGGCGCGCCCCTCGCACCGGAGGAATGAGGCCACGACCGTGGATACAAGAGTGACTTACGATACACACAGAAGGAGGCAGGAGATGAAGCGCGTATGGATGAACATGGCGTGTGCCGCCCTGATCGCGGCGGCGTTGGGCGCGGGGTTTGCCGGCGCCCAGGAGCGGGAACGTGAACGCGTCGCGCCGCGCGAGCGGCAGCAGGAGGCAGTCCGCCCGGTGCCTGAGCGACCGGCCGACCGGCCCCAGCAGGGGCCCGGCGTCGCCCTGGAAAGGCTTGTGGGGGCGGACGCCGTTGACGTGAAGGTGACCCGGACGGATCGCGGCGTCGACCTGGCCATCACCTCGGACAACCCCGAGATGATCGAGAGACTCCACACGGTGGCGCTCGAACGGCTGGAGGGCCTCCGTGCCCGGGAGCGGGAACGCGGCGGCGCCGTGCGGCGGCCTGACGCCGAAGGGAGGCCGCTGCTTTCGATGCTGGTCAGCGGCCAGGCCCACCTCAAGGCCGACAGGACGGACGGCGGCATCGTCCTCAGGTTCGCCGCCGAGAGGCCGGAGGCCGTTGAGGCCCTTCAGCAGTTGATCCCTCAAATGGTGAAGGAGAGGCGCGCCCGCGTCCGGGAAGAGGCCGGACTGGAAGAACGGGTGCGTGAGCGGCTGAGAGAGAGGCGGGCCGATGAGCTGGCGGCCGCGGGCGAACAGGATCGCCCCGAGCGCCTGCGGCAGGAGGTGCAGCGCAGGCTCAGGGCCGCCAGGGAGGAAGCTCCCAGGGAGCCGGCAGCGAGGGAGCGACGCCAGGAGGTGCCCGAAGCAACGGCCAGACGTCGCGAAGGCGTAGCGCAACGCGAGCCTGGACTGCCGGGCAGGGCGGACGAACTGCACGCGCTGGCGCAGCAGGTCAGGCGGCAGGAAGCACTGATCGGGCAGTTGAGGCGTGAACTCGCCGAGGTGACGCGCCGGGCGGGCGAACAGGCGGGCGAGAGGCAGCGCCAGGTGCGCCGGCAGGGCGTCCAGCCCGGCCAGGCACCCGGACGCGGCCAGCAGCAGGGTCAGCAGCGCGGTCAGGCGGGCCAGCGGCAGATGCAGCGCCGACTCGGACAGGCCCCGCAATGGCAGGCCCGGCAGGGCGTCCAGCCCGGCCAGGCACCCGGACGCGGCCAGCAGCAGGGCCAGCAGCGCGGCCAAGCGGGCCAGCGGCAGATGCAGCGCCGACTCGGACAGGCCCCGCAGTGGCAGGCCCGGCAGGGCGTCCAGCCCGGACGCGGCCAGATGTTGGGGCAACAGCGCGGGCAAGCGGGCAAGCGGCAGATGCAGCGCCGGCTCGGACAGGCCCCGCAGTTCGCCCCCGAGCCGGAACGCCCGGGCGGCTGGCAAGGGCCGTGGTAACGCTTGTGTAGCTCGGGTGCCCACGCCCGAGAAGAACCCGCAGCCGAGGGCGGCTGCGCCACACGGGAAGGTGCCTCACGGGCGCCTTCCCGGCTTTTTCATTCCTCGGTCAGCGACAGGCCCAGTTCCCTGAGCTGCGCCTCGTCCACCTCGCTCGGCGCGTCCGTCAGCAGGCTCACGGCGCGCTGCGTCTTGGGGAACGCGATGGTCTCGCGGATGTCCTCCAGGCCGAGCATGGTCATGACGAGCCGGTCGAAGCCGAAGGCGATCCCCCCGTGCGGCGGCGGGCCGAAGCGCAGCGCCCGCATGAAGAAACCGAAGCGCTCCTGGACTTGCTCCTCGCTGTAGCCGAGGATACTCATGATGCGCATCTGGAGGTCGCGGTCGGCGATACGGATGCTCCCGCCGGCGATCTCCTGTCCGTTCATCACCAGGTCATAGCTGCGGGTCCGGACGGACGCCGGGTCACTCTCCAGGCGCTCGACGTCCTCCGGGAAGGGCGCGGTGAAGGGGTGATGGACGAAGGTCAGTTCGTCCGTCCGATCGTCGCGCTCGAAGGCCGGCGCCTCGACCACCCAGCAGAGCGCGTCCTCGCCTTTGGGTATCAGGCCCAGTTCGCGCCCCAGTCGGAGCCGCAGGTGCGAGAGCGTCAGGTTGCAGACGTAGCGCTTGTCGGCCACGAAGAGCAGTATGGAACCGTCCGGGGCGTCGAAGCGCTCGCGGATGGCCGCGACCTGGGCCTCGTTGAAGAACTTGGCGACGCCGCCCTCGGGCTTGCCCGCGCGGAGCTTGAACCAGGCCAGCCCGCCGGCGCCGAGTTCCTGGGCCCACTTGACCAACGCGTCCACCTCGCTGCGGGGCATCTCGGCCCCGCCGGGCACGCAGATGCCGCGCACCTGCCCGCCGTCGGCCACCGCGCCGCTGAAGACGCGGAACTCGCAGTCGCGCGCCACGTCGGAGACGTCCGCGATCTCCAGGCCGAAGCGCAGGTCGGGCGCGTCCGTGCCGTAACTGGCCAGGGCGTCCTCGTAGCGCATCCTGGGCAGCGGCAGTTCGAGCGCGCGGCCGAGCGCCCCCTCGAAGAGCCGCGCCATCAGCCCCTCGACCGTCGCCAGCACGTCGTCCTCGTCCACGAACGACATCTCCAGGTCGATCTGCGTGAACTCGGGCTGGCGGTTGGCGCGCAGGTCCTCGTCGCGGAAGCACTTGACGATCTGGAAGTAGCGGTCCAGCCCGCCGATCATCAGCAGTTGCTTGAACAGTTGCGGGCTCTGCGGCAGCGCGTAGAACTTCCCCGGGTTGATGCGGCTCGGCACCAGGTAGTCGCGCGCGCCCTCGGGCGTGCTCTTGGTCAGGAACGGCGTCTCCACCTCGATGAATCCGTTCTCGTCCAGGTAGCGCCGCGTGATCTGCATCAGGCGATGGCGGAACTCCAGGTTGCGCTGCATCGGCGCGCGACGCAGGTCCAGGAACCGGTTGCGCAGGCGGACCTCTATCGAGATATCGTCCTCGCCCGTGATCTCGAACGGCGGCGTGTCGCTGGCGCTGTGCAGGACCATCTCGCGGGCCACCATCTCCACCTGCCCGGTGGGCAGGTCGGGGTTCTCCATCTCCGGCGGGCGCTTCTCCACCTGGCCGCGAACGCTGATGCAGTACTCGCTCCGCAGGTCGCGGGCGCGGGCGTGAAGGTCCGCGTCCACTTCCGGCCGGAACACGACCTGGCTGATGCCGGTCCGGTCGCGCAGGTCAATGAAGACCAGGCCGCCGTGGTCGCGCCAGTTGGCGACCCACCCGCTCAAGACGGCTTCGCCGCCGATGTGCTCCGGCCGCAACTGGCCGCACGTGTGTGTCCTCTTCAGCATCTGCCGCGTGGGTTCCCCCTGTCAGCGGGTTGGGATGTCAGTTTGCCAGTTCCTTCTCGGTGCGCTCGCCGCGTTCGCCGACCGTCATGATACTCTTGCGCAGTTCGGTCGGGCTGAGGCCCTGGCGCAGGACGGTGTTGAACATCACGAAGTGCGGCCTGCCGTCAACGTCGCGCAGGGCGACCGCGCCGTAGGGCATCCGCAGGTTGTTGCGCAGCGCGGTCTCGTAGTGCTCCGGGCGCGCCTCGCCGCAGGTCGAGAAGACGACGACCACGGGCGAGCCCTCGTGGTCGGTGACGCCGAACAGGACCGTCACCTGCCGCCTGCGCCCCTCGGCTACGGGCAGATCGAGCAGGTATCGCCCCTGTCCCCGGGCGCGCCATTCGGCCCCGGCCCCCTCCAGGGCCAGTTCGACGAGCCTCTCATCGGGCAGTTCGCCCTGGGCAGCGGGGGCCTTGCCGTGTTCGGCGAGCCAGCGGAGCCAGTCCTCGCGCACCACCCCCAGGTCGTGCCCCGTGATTCTCACCAGGGCGTCGTGGGCGACCGACTGGAAGTCGCTCATTTCGAGATAGCGCGCGACGACCGGGACGGCGTCGTCGGCGTCGAGCTCGCCCAGGCAGTTCAGGATGGTCCATCGGGCGCTCTCATAGCCGTCCCTTTCGAGGGCCTCGACGAGCGGCCCGACCGCCGCCGGCCCCATGGCGATCAGCCGGCGGCCGGCCTCCTTGCGCATGCGGAAATCGCGCAGTTGCCCGACAAGCGCTTCGACCTCTTCAGCGTTCATCTAGCCGCCCCCGGATTGGCCTGGCGTTGGCCGAGGTGTCCGGCCGCCTCGCCGGCGGCCTGCTCTCGGGGCACGCTCCACTGCCGGCCGTCGGCCATGTCCTTTATCAATACCTGATCCTGCTCGACCTCGCGTCCGCCGATAAGGAAGCAGAGCCGCGCCTCGAGGCGATTGGCCTGGCGCATCTGCGACTTGGCGCTGCGGGCCTCGAAGTCCATGTCCGCCGCGATCCCCGCGCCGCGCAGGTCCCCGATCAGCCCGAAGCAGAAGGGACGCGCCGCCTCCTCGAAGCAGACCACGTAAACCTCCGGCCTGGGGGCGGCGTCGGGCGGCGGGCCGAGTTCGCTCTCCATGGCCAGCAGCGTCGCCTCCGCCCCTATCGCGAACCCGACGCAGGGCGTCGGCGGCCCGCCCAGGATCTCGACCAGCTTGTCGTAGCGCCCGCCGCCGCAGATGGCGTCCCGCGCGCCGAGGCCGGGGTGCTTGATCTCGTAAACCGTCCGCGTGTAGTAATCGAGCCCGCGCACGAGGCGCGGGTCCTCGGTGAACTCCAGCCCGGCGCGGCCCAGCGCGTCCTTGACCGCCGCGTAGTGGCGGGCGCAGTCCTCGTCCAGGAACTCGGTGATCTCCGGCAGCGACTCGATGACCGGCCGGCAGCCCTCGTTCTTGCAGTCGAGCACGCGGAAGACGTTCCGCTCCAGCCGGCGGCGGCAGTCCTCGCAGAGCTCGCCCAGGCGGTCCTTGACGGCGTCCCGGACGGCGTCGCGGTAGCGCGGGCGGCACGTCTCGCAGCCTATCGTGTTCAGCAGCAGCCGGCAGCCGGACAGCCCGACGTCCCGGAAGATGGCCATGGCGAGCAGGATGGTCTCGGCGTCCAGCAGTGGCTCGGCGCTGCCGATGGCCTCGACGCCGAGCTGGTGGAACTGCCGCAGCCGCCCCTTCTGGGGGCGCTCGTGGCGGAACATCGGGCCGACGTAGCAGAGCTTCTGGAAGGGGGCCTGCCTGTCGAGCTTCCGCTCCAGGTAGCTGCGCACGACCGACGGCGTCCCCTCCGGCCGCAGGGCGACGCTCTCCCCGTCCGAGCCGGGGATGGCGTACATCTCCTTCTCGACGATGTCCGTCGTCTCGCCGGTGCCCTTGACGAAGAGGCGCAGGTCCTCGATGACGGGCGTGCGGATCTCGCCGTAGCCGTAGAGCGCGAACTGACGGCGGGCCGCCCCGTAGAGCCTCCGCCAATAGGCCCACTGCTCCGGGAGCAGGTCCTCGGTGCCCTGAATGGACGTTATCTGGTCGTTTGCCATCTTTGTCCACCTCACGCGCGCCGGACGCGGCGCCCCGCAGGGCGAGAGGGAAAAGGTGCAGCGTGCCGGCCCGGCTCGCCTGCCTCTGGCAGGGAGAACGCATTTTAGCAGAAAAGGCCCCTCCTGCAACCGCCGCCGCGCACTTGCAACCGCCCGGCGGCCGCGATAGCGTAGCCCGCAAGGAGCGAACCCGACATGCCGGAGAGGCTCGGCGGCAAATACGTCCTCATCACCAGCGGCCCGACCCGGGCCGACCTGGACGCCGTGCGCTACGTGAGCAACCGGTCGTCGGGCCGGCTCGGCTGCGCGATAGCCGTCGAGGCGTTGCGCCGGGGGGCGCGGGTGACGCTGGTGGCCGGGCCGGACAGCGCCGTGCCCCGGCACGAGGACCTGACCGAGGACGAGCACGGCCGGCTCGGCGTGCTGCCCGTCGTCACCGTCCCGGACGTGCTCGCCGCGCTGGAAGGCGCGCTCACGGGAGGCGACCCTCCCGACGCCATCGTGCACGCCATGGCCGTGCTCGACTATGTGCCGGAGTCTGCGCCCGGGGGCAAGATGCCCTCCGGCCGGGCGGCCTGGCAGATACGCCTCGTTCGGACGCCCAAGGTCATCAAGGAGATACGCCGCTGGGCGCCCGGCGCGTTGCTGGTGCAGTTCAAGCTCGAGGTCGGGCTCTCGGAGGCGAAGTTGCGCGAGGCGGCCGTGCAGTCCGTGCGGGCCAACCGGGCGGACCTGGTCCTCGCCAACGACCTGACGCAGATCCGGGACGAGACGCACCCGGCGCTCGTCATCTCCGCCGACGGTGAAGTGCTCGCCCGCCCAGGGACCAAGGGCGAGATCGCGCGGACGCTCTGCGACCTGCTCGCCGAACGGCTCTGAACCACGACGACACAACGAGCACAACGTAACGACAGAGAAGAGGGGAAAAACGCCCAAAGCAGCGCAACGGCCCCTTTGTCGTTTCCCGCCCTTTCTTATCCGTCCGTCGTGCTCGTGGTGACGTCGTGGTGAATGCTGTCGGCCGCGAGGTGGCCGATGAGCGCGGCGCCGCGCGCCCGGATGCACAGGACGGATGCGACCCGGCCGGCCAGGTCCGCCGGGCCGGGCGCCGTCAGCGTCACGTAGCGGTCCGTGTAGCCGGAGAGCCTGCCGTCCCGGCAGCGCTCGAACAGGACACGGGCCTCCTCCCCCACGAACCCCCCCGCCCACCCGGCGGCCAGGTCCCCGCCCAACTCCCGCAGGCGGACGCCGCGCTCGCGGACGGCCTGCGGCGCGGGCCGGCCGTCCATCCCGGCGGCCGCCGTGCCCGGCCGCGGGCTGAACGGGAAGACGTGCAGCCGGGAGAACCGCGCCCGCCGCACGACCTCGGCGGTGTTCTCGAACGCGGCGTCGCCCTCGCCCGGGAAGCCGACCATGACGTCCGTGGTGACGGCGGGACGGTCCAGCCGCTCGCGGGCCCGCGCGACGACCTCCAGGAACTGCGCCGGCGCGTACGGCCGGTTCATGCGCCGCAGCACGTCGGCGTCGCCGCTCTGGAGCGGCAGGTGCAGGTGCGGGCAGACGGCGGGATGCCGCATGGCATCCAGCAGCGCGCCGTCCACCTCCAGCGCCTCGATGGAACTCAGCCGCAGCCGCGCCAGGCCGGGCGTCTCAGCGACGGCCGCCACGAGATCGGCCAGCGAGACGCCCGCGTCGAGATCGCGACCGTACCGCCCAAGGTGGATGCCGGTCAGGACGATCTCCGGGAGGCCGGCCTCGACGAGCCGCCGGGCCTCGGCTGCCGCGTCGGACAGGGCGCGGCTGCGCGGCCTGCCCCGGACGCGGGGGAGGATGCAGTAGGAGCAGCCGGCGTCGCACCCCTCCTGGACCTTGAGGAATGCGCGCGTGCGGCCCGCGAACGAGGTCACGCCGAAGTCCCCCGCCAGCGTTCCTTCGGCGACGGCGCGCCCCGACGCAGCCTCCAGGAGCGCGCGCCACTCCCCGCGCCCGTAAACGCCCTCAACGCCGCTGACGGCCCGAAGCTCGTCCGGGAAGGCGCTGGCGTAGCATCCCGTGACGAATACGCGGGCCTGCGGGTATCGGCGGGCCAGGTGCGCGGCGGCCTGGCGGCTCTTGCGGTCGGCCGTCGCGGTGACGGTGCAGGTGTTGACCAGACAGACGTCCGGGCGCTCGTCCTCTTGTGCGCGCCGGAAGCCGAGGTCCTGGAGCGCCTCGGCCAGTCGCTGTGAATCGTAGAGGTTGGCCTTGCAGCCGAGGGTCTCGATGAGGTATGTCCGCTGGTCGTCGGTCATGGCGAAACGATGAGGGCGCATCCGGGCGGCGTCCGCGGCCCGGTCCGCCTTTCAGAGCCGGGCGACGCCGCTCTTGCGAGCGGCCACCGCGACCGCGTCCGCCACGGCGCGGTGGACGGCCCTGTCCATGAAGTCGGGGACCAGTTCCCCCTCGGGCGCCAGGGCGGCCAGGGCCGAGGAGGCCGCGGTCTTCATCTCCTCGTTGATATCGCGCGCCCGGGCGTCGAGCGCGCCGCGGAAGATACCGGGGAAGCCGAGGGCGTTGTTGACGTGGCGTCCGTCCTCGGCGGCGGCGGCGCCGGCCTCGAGGGCCTCGTCGGGCCATATCTCCGGCACGGGGTTGGCCATGGCGAACACAATGGGCTCGGGCGCCATGGAGCGGACCATCTCCTTTGTGACGGCGCCGGCAACGCTGACCCCGATGAAAACGTCCTTGCCCGGCATGACCTCCGCCAGCGTCCCACTCTCGTTGTCCCTGTTCGTCTCGGCGGCGATCTTCTTCTTGGCGGGGTTCATGTGCTCGGCGCGTCCCCGGTAGACGGCGCCGGCCCGGTCGCAGAGGACGACGTCGGCGACGCCGTAGCTGAGCAGGAAGCGGGCGATGGCCGTGCCGGCCGCGCCGGCGCCGTTCATGACCACGCGCAGGTCTTCGGCTCGCTTGCCGGTGATCTTGAGCGCGCTGATCAGGGCGGCCAGGACGACGACGGCCGTGCCGTGCTGGTCGTCGTGGAAGACGGGCACGTCGAGCATGGCCTTCAGTCGGTCCTCGACCTCGAAGCAGAGCGGAGCGGCGATGTCCTCCAGCAGGATGGCGCCGAACGTCGGGGCGATGGCCGCCACCGTCTCGACCAGCCGGTCGGCCTCGCGGGTCTCGACCAGCAGGGGCACGGCGGCGATGTCCACCATTTCCATCAGGATGACGCTCTTGCCCTCCATGACGGGCATGGCGGCCCGCACGCCGACGTCGCCGAGGCCGAGGACGGCAGTGCCGTTCGTGATGACGGCTATGGTGTCGCCGATGGAGGTGTAGTCATAGACCCGTTCCGGGTCGGACTCGATGATGCGGCTGACCTCGGCGACGCCGGGCGTGTAGACCTGCCGCAGCCGCTCGACGGTGTCCAGCTTCAGGCGGCTGACCATGCGCGTCTTTCCGCCGACGTGCAGGCGGAGGATGTCGTCGAGTTCCGGCTCGGCTTCTCTGGCTCTCACAGGCGCGGAGGTCCCCAAAGAGGATGGAAACGGTCCACGCCCTTTATAGCCGAGGCCGGCTTTTTCGGCAAGGGGAAGGAGCGCCGGCTCGGCGGGAGTGCCGCCGTCCCGGGTGAGGAGGGGCGCACCCAATTCGAAGTTGCATTCGCGCGGCGCGGCGTGTATTCTATCTGATTACGGCACGGGGGCGTCATTTCCCCCTCTTTTGTTATGGGTTTTGGCAGGCGCGCGCAGCCATTGGCGCTGCTGCGGGCGACGTCCGGTCGTTACCGCAGGGAAAGCAATGCTGAAGTTCGACGAACATACGCGCACCCTTCAGCGCGACGAGCACCTCTTCGAACTCCAGGAGCCAGAGAGCCCGGAGTACTACGACGACGTGTTCCCGGAAGGACACGTGCCGAAGATCGTGTTCAACCACCGGCACGTGCCCATGCGGCCGGCCGAGCGTCTGTGGATCACCGACACCACGTTCCGGGACGGGCAGCAGGCGATGCCCCCCTTCACGCCGGAGCAGGTCGTTGACATCTATGACCTGCTGCACAAGCTGGGCGGGTCCAGCGGGCTGATCCACGCCAGCGAGTTCTTCCTTTACCAGGAGCGGGATCGCAAGGCCGTGGAGGGCTGCCTGGCTCTGGGGCATCGTTATCCCGAGGTGACGGCGTGGATCCGCGCCCACCCGAAGGACTTCCAGCTTGTCAAAGAGGTGGGCCTGGCCGAGACGGGCATCCTGACCAGCGTCTCCGACTACCACATCTTCCACAAGTGGCCCGGCACGAACCGGCGCAAGGCCATTGACCGCTACCTGGGCATCGTCAAGGAGTGCCTCGGCGCGGGGATACGATGCCGGTGCCATTTCGAGGACCTGACCCGCGCGGACTTCTACGGGTTCGTTGTGCCGTTCGCCATCGAGCTGCGCAAGCTGGCCGAGGAAAGCGGCATGCCGATAAAGATCCGTGCCTGCGACACGATGGGCTACGGCGTGCCCTATCCGGGGGCGTCGCTGCCCCGGAGCGTGCCGGGCATCATATACGGCCTGAATCACCACGCCGGGTTCCCCAGCGAGTGGCTCGAATGGCACGGCCACAATGACTTCCACAAGGCGCTGGTCAACAGCGTGACGGCGTGGCTGTACGGCTGCGCGGCCGTCAACGCCACCTGCCTGGGCATCGGCGAGCGCACGGGCAATACACCCATCGAGGCGCTGGTGATCGAGTACCTGTCCCTGCGAGGCGGCGACTCGACCGTCAACCCGAGGATCATCACGGAGATTGCCCGCTATTTCCGCGACCAGGTGCGCTACGACATCCCTCCGCAGCAGCCGCTGGTCGGCTCTCGCTTCAACACGACGCTGGCGGGTATCCACGCCGACGCGCTGGCCAAGGACAGGCGCATCTACACGATCTTCGACACGGAGACGGTCCTGGGCGCGCCCTGCGACGTGCGGATCACTGACAAGAGCGGCCGGGCCGGCGTCGCGCACTGGATCAACCTGCACCTGGGGCTGTCCGGGGATGAGCAGATAGACAAGCGACACCCGGGCGTGGCGAAGATGTTCGACGCGGTCACGGAGCAGTACGAGCAGGGCCGCGTGGCGATTATGAGTTCGGAAGAGCTGCTGCAGATGGTCATCGAACACGTTCCCGGGCTGGCGGAGAAGGCTCGCGAGGCGATGGAATGAGCAGGGCGGCGCGCCGCCCCGCCTGACCACCGGTTCAAGGCGCGAGAGGAGACGAGCGTGATCGCGGTCATCAGCGACGTGCACGCCAACCGACGCGCGCTCCAGGCCGTCTTCGACGAAATTGACAAACTCGGCGCAGACAAGGTGATCTGCCTCGGCGACATCGTCGGCTATGGCCCTGACCCGGTCGCCTGCATAGACATGGTGCGCCAGCGATGTGACGTGACGCTGTGCGGGAACCACGACTTCGCGGTCATATACGGCGCCGAGGAGTTCAACCCCATCGCGCGCGCCAGCATAGACTGCCACCGCAAGCTGCTGATGCCGCGCTCCAACCCCCAGGAAGAGGATGAGGAGCGGAGCGACAGGTGGGAGTTCCTGAAAAAACTGCCCTACCGGCACGTGATGGGCGAATGGCTCTTCGTGCACGGCTCGCCGCGCAACCCCGTCGTCGAATACCTCAGGAAGATCGACGTCCTGCTCGGCCTCGTGGACAAGCTCGGGGAGAACTTCCAGGAGGTGAATCACCTCTGCTTCAACGGGCACACGCACCGCGCCGGCGTCATCACGTCGGACATGGAGTTCCTGGAGCCGCAGGACCTGCACCAGACCTTCAAGCCCGGCTTCAGCCAGAAGGCCATCGTCAACGTCGGCAGCGTGGGCCAGCCGCGGGACCGCGACTCGCGGGCCTGCTTCGCAACGGTCAGCGACGAGCCGGAGGTCCGCTGGCACCGGGTCGAGTACGACGTGCGGGCCGTCGCGGACCGGCTGCTCGCCACCCCGGGCATGGATCACTCGCTGGCCGAGCGCCTGCTGGAGGGGCGCTGAGCGGCCGGACCGGGGCGGCCATCACTTGCCACGTCTCGACGGCCTCGCTATAATCACCCGCCGCGCAGGAAGTTACGTCAGAGCGGCTATTCTCTTCCGCGGACCTGCCGTGAGGACACCGAAGTGACCCCGGTCGAACCAGAGGACTTCAGGCTGGCCAAGCTCGAGGAGCTCCGTCGCCTCGGCATAGACCCGTACGGGGGCCGGTTCCCCGGTGCGTCGCCGCTGGCGGAGATCACGGCCCGCTTCGACGAGCTGGAAGGGCAGCCCGTGCGCGCCGCCGGCCGCGTCGCCGGCCAGAGGAACATGGGCCGGGCGGCGTTCGTGGACATCAGGGACTGGACCGGCAAGGTGCAGCTGTTCTTCCAGTTGGACCGGCTCGGCGAGGACGCGTTCCACGTCCAGCAGCAGATCGACGCGGGGGACATCATCGGCGTCGAGGGGGAGCTGGGCAAGACGCGAACGGGGGAGCCCACCATCTTCGTGAGCGATTTCCGCCTGCTCGCCAAGGCGCTGCTCAACCCCCCCGAGAAGTGGCACGGCCTGCGCGACACGGAGAAACGCTACCGGCAGCGCTCGGTGGACCTGTTCACCAACGACGAGGTGATGGCCTGCTTCCTGAAGCGCGCGGAGATCGTGCGGGCGATCCGCGCGTTCCTGCACGGGCGCGGCTTCGTCGAGGCGGAGACGCCGATGATGCAGTCCATTCCCGGCGGCGCGGCAGCCCGGCCTTTCCACACGTACCACAATGCGCTCGGCATCGATCTGTACCTGCGCATCGCCCCCGAACTCTACCTGAAGAGGCTGCTGGTCGGCGGGATGGAGAAGGTCTTTGAGATAAACCGCAACTTCCGCAACGAAGGGATCTCCACGCAGCACAACCCCGAGTTCACGATGCTGGAGGCCTACGAGAGCTACGGCGACTATGAGACGATGATGGAGCTGACCGAGTCGCTCGTCGCTCACCTGGCCGGCGACGTCTGCGGGGCGATGGAACTGCCGTTCGGGGAGCACGGCATCGACTACACTCCCCCCTGGCCGCGCCGCAGGTTCTGGGACTTGCTGGAGGAGCACCTGGGCCTGAAGCGGGGCGACGAGGGGGGCATTCGCGCCAGGGCTGCCGAGTTCGAGATGGACGGCGCGCCCGCGGCCCATGCCGACTGGCTCGCCTATCACCTGTTCGAGAAACAGGTGGAAGAGCACCTTGTGCAGCCCGTCTTCGTCACGGAGTTCCCCAGGACCGTTTCGCCGCTGACCAGGGCGAAGGCGGACGACCCGGACGTGGTGGAGAGGTTCGACCTTTACGTCGCCGGCCTGGAGGTCGGCACGGCCTACACCGAGTTGAACGACCCGCAGGAGCAGGAGAGGAGGTTCCTGGAGCAGATCGGCCCGGAGGAGGAGACGCAGAGAATCGACGAGGACTTCCTGCGGGCCCTCGCCTGCGGGATGCCCCCGGCGGGCGGGCTGGGCGTCGGCATAGACCGGCTTGTCATGGCGCTGACGGACCAGGCGTCCATCCGCGACGTGATCCTTTTCCCGCTGCTTCGGCCCGAAGAGGGGGCGTGAATGGACAAGGGGTCCACGCTGTGCGCCGAGAGCCTGGTCAAGGACTACCAGGTGGGACGCACCACGCTCAGGGTTCTGCACGGGGTCTCCGTCGAGGTGCGCCCCGGGGAGTTGCTGAGCGTCGTCGGGCCCAGCGGCGCGGGCAAGAGCACGCTGCTGCACATTATGGGCCTGCTGGACACTCCCAGCGGAGGCCGGGTAACGTGCGACGGCAGGGACCTTTCGGAGCTTTCGGCGATCGAGCGCGCCTGCTGGCGCAACCGCCTTTTCGGGTTCGTGTTCCAGTTCTTCCACCTGCTGCCGGACTTCACGGCGCTGGAGAACGTGGCCCTGCCGGCCCTGGTCGGGGCGGGCCTGGTGGGCCGCCGAAGCCGTGCGGAGGCGATGAAGAGGGCGAGCGGGGTGCTGGAGCTTGTCGGATTGGGCCAGCGCGCCGCGCACCGCCCCGCCCAGCTCTCAGGCGGCGAGAGACAGCGCGTGGCCATCGCCCGCGCGCTCGTCAACGAACCCCAGATACTGTTCTGCGACGAGCCCACGGGCAACCTCGACTCGGACACGGGGACCGTGATACTCGACCTGCTCACGCGCCTGCGGACGGAAACGGACTGCACGCTGGTCATCGTGACCCACGACGAGAAGGTGGCGGCGCTGGGAGGCCGGACGGTTCGCCTGAGGGACGGCCGCACGGTCGCCTGAGGTGCAAAAAACGGTTGCATGGCGGGCCGTACCGTTATACGCTACTGGTTGCCCTTGCGCGGGGCGGGACGTTCCGCCGGCCTGTCGGCAGAGGAAGGAGATCAAATTGGGGCTAAAGGTCTACATCAACGGCGAACTCTACGACAAGGAAGACGCCCGCATATCCGTCTATGACCACGGCGTGCTGTACGGAGACGGGGTCTTCGAGGGCATAAGGGCTTACAACGGCCGGATATTCCGCGCCGAGGAGCACATAGACAGGCTCTTCGCCTCCGCGCGCGCGATCGCCCTGGAAATCCCGATGACCAGGGAGGAGATGATCCAGGCGATGCAGGAGACGCTGGAGGCCAACGGCCGCAAGGACGCCTACATCCGGCTGCTGGTCACGCGCGGCATCGGCACGCTGGGGCTGGACCCTTACAAGTGCAGCGATCCCCAGGTCATCATCATCACGGACAGCATTTCGCTCTACCCGCGCGAGTTCTACGAGAAGGGGCTGGAGCTGGTCACCGTCTCGACCATCCGCAACCACCCGAACGCCCTGAACCCGCGCATCAAGTCGATGAACTACCTGAACAACATCCTGGCGAAGATCGAGTGCATCCAGGCGGGCGTCAGCGAAGCCATAATGCTCAACAAGGACGGCTACGTGGCCGAGTGCACGGGCGACAACATCTTCACGGTGAAGGACGGCAGCCTGGTCACTCCTCCGGTGCACGCGGGCATACTGGAGGGGATCACCCGCCAGGTGGTCATGGAGCTGGCCGCGGAGGTCGGCGTCGGCACGCTTGAGAAGGACCTGACGCGGTTCGACCTCTACGTGGCGGACGAGGCGTTCCTGACCGGCACGGCCGCTGAGATCATCCCCGTCGTGCGCATCGACAGCCGGCAGATCGGCGACGGGAAACCCGGCCCCATCACGCACAGGCTCTTGCAGATGTTCCGGGACCGGACCACGAACAACAAGGACTGAGGGCCCGTTCCTACGTGGCTCCGTTTGGGGGGTTGATGTCAGATGTACTCTGTTCTTGGGACCGGGGCGATCGGCGTTGACATCCCGTTTGACGAGGCGGTCGAGCTGGCTGCGCACTGGGGTTTCGAGGGGATCAGCACCGACCTTTCTTACGTCAGAAAGGTCGGCCCGGAGACCGTGGTGCAGATGCTGGAGGAGCGCAACCTGAGGCCCGGCGCCTGGGGCCTGCCCGTGCGCTTGATGGCCGACGAGGCCGGTTTCCGCGACGCGCTGACCGCCCTGCCCGAGGCGGCCGATCTCTGCTCCCGGGCCGGCGCCACCCGTTGCGACGTGTGGATTCCGCCCGGCTCCGACGACATGACGAACGCGGAGATGTTCGAGTTCGTGCGGGACCGCCTGCGGGCAGTCTGCGCAGTGTTGGAAGAATACGACGTGCGGCTCGGCCTGGAGTTCATCGGTCCGCTGACGTCCCGCGCTCACAGGAAACACGAGTTCATCCACACTCTGGAGGGCATCATCGAGCTCTGGGACGCGCTCGAATCGGACAGCGCCGGGCTGCTGCTCGATTGCTGGCACGTTTACACCAGCGGCGCCGACGTGGAAACGGTGCTCCGGTTGAGCGACGAGGAAGTGGTTGACATTCATATCAGCGACGCCCCGGCGGGCGTTCACGTCGATGAGCAGGTGGACAACGTGCGCCGGCTGCCCGGTGAGACCGGGGTCATCGACGTGAGCCGGTTCCTGGCGTGCCTGAAGGAGATCGGTTACACGGGACCGGTGATGGCCGAGCCCCTGTGCAGGCCCGCGGGCGCCGCGACGGACGTGGAAGCCATCCGGGCCACCAAGGCCGCCATCGACAGCGTCTGGCCGGACTGAGCGCCGTCCTCAATCCTACGTCTCGCCCTTACGCTTGCAGCGACCGGAGGGAGTGCAATGCCGCCGCCCGTGCATCAGAAGAGCTTTGTGCTGACCGTCTCGGAGTCCAAGCGTCTCATCGCGCGGGCCCTGAAGCAGCACCCCGTCATAATGAAGGCCCTCAACCAGGGCACCGTCGCCATAGCCAAGGGCACGACCAACGCTTACGTGGTCGAGGAGCTTCTCGGCGAAGGCATCGAGAAGAGGCACTACTGCACGGGCGTCACCAGGCCGGCCCGAGGCACGCAAGGGACGGAGACCACTGACGAACTGCCCGACGTGGTTCTGCGGAACGGGGAGATTGTCGAAGGCGTGTCGGCGGTCGAGGCCGCCTCCGAGATGGGCCCCGGGGACGTCTTCGTCAAGGGTGCCAACGCGGTCAACTACGACAGGAAGCAGGCCGGCATCCTGATCGGCCATCCCACCGGCGGCACGATTGGCGCGGTTATCGGCACTGTCATCGCCCGGCGGGCCGCCCTGCTCATCCCTGTGGGGCTGGAGAAGAGCATCCCCGGCGATCTCCACGAGACATATCGCGACCTGGCCGCCGTGGGAGAGCACGGCGAGGGGCCGACTCTCTGGCCCCTGGCCGGGGAGATCTTCACCGAATTGGAAGCGTTGAGGCTGCACATGGCCGGCGGCCGCGCGGCGCTCATCGGCGCGGGCGGCATCGCCGGCGCGGAGGGCAGCGTGCGCGTCGCCGTCTGGGGGACTTCGGACCACGTGGTGCGCGCAGAGGGCGCTGTGAACTCCGTGCTCGGGGAACCGCCTTTCCTCGCCGGGTAGTGCGCGCCCGTGGGTTGCTGACTGTCTGCGTCGTTTCCTCCCGACCGTCTGTTGCCGTCTGTCCGTCGCGTGGCGCGCCCGTACTTGACACCCCGCGGCGTGCTGGCCAGAATGAGACTGTGCAAGGTGTGTACCCACTTTTGGGAACTTCCCGGGAGAATTCGACCGATGAGTGTTCGAGCAGGACTCCTCTGGTGTATCCCGGCCGGCGCCGCCCTGGCGTGTGCCGCCGTGCTGAACGGCCAGCAGGCAAACCCAAGGCCCCAGGACCTCCCCCCGCAGACGGAGAGGAACGCCCGCGTGTGGCGTCTGGTCTGGCGATGCGAAGATGAACGTTATGACGTTACGGGGTTGGCAGAGGAACTGCCCCATGTGTCTGAAACTCAGAAACGGCAGATCAACGCCCTCGCACAGCAGTATCAGGCCGACAGGGAACGCCTGCTGAACAAGCTGCGGGACGACTATGCGGACAAGGTGCGCCGCGTGCTGTCCGGGGAGCAGCGGAAGCGGTACGACGGGCTGCTGGACGCCCTCGACAAGCTGGCGGCGGGCCTGGCCGACGCCCGCGGCAAGTTCCTGAAGGACGTGGGCGCGGACGGCGAACGGTCCGCGCGCACGACCGACTATGGAATCCCCCTGGGTGACCCGACCAGCTTCCTGGACTTGAGCGAAGAGAAACGCGCCACGCTCCAGAAGCTGCGGGGGCGGATGCACAGGTCCCTCGCCGCCGCGCTGCGGGACATGCCGGACGCCAGGTCACTGGACGATTACCGGAACACGCGGGAACGGACCGAGGCCGAGTTCGAAGAGCAGCGCCGGGCGGCCCTCTCGCCCGAGGAGGTGGCGCAGTTGGAGAAGGTCGAGGAGGCCGCCGCCAGGTACCGCCAGCGTATGCAAGAGCTGCAGGAGCAAGCCTCCGGCACCATACAGTCGCTGCTCGAAGGCGGACCCCCGGACTGAACTCCGCCCGGGGCCCTGAGGGAAGCGCGTCAAGGCCCTGGTTCCGTCAGGCGGACGGACCAGACATGCCGCGTCAAACCGACTATCCCATCGTCCTGGCGCACGGCATCTGCCGTTTCGGGGTCATTGACCCGGGCCAGGCCGGCAACGGTCAGTTCGGCTACTTCCGCAACATAGGGAGCGCGTTGAGGGAACGGGGCTTCCGCGTTTACCATTCCCGCGTCAGTTGGGCCGGCGGCGTCCGCAGGCGCGCCGCCGACCTGCGAAGCGAACTGAACCGTATCACCGAGGGATTCTCCCTTTTCCCGAAGGTCCACGTCATCGCGCACAGCATGGGCGGCCTGGACGCGCGGCACATGATATGCCGATGGAAGATGCAGGAGCGCGTCGCCTCCCTTTCCACCGTCAGCACGCCTCATTGGGGTTCCAGCTTCGCCGACTGGGGCATCCGGCACCTTGGCGGGCTTATCAAGATCGCCGGGACGCTGGGCCTGGACGTCCGGGGCTTCCGCGACCTGACGACCGAGAGATGTCGGCGGTTCAACGAGGAGGCGGACGAGTTCGAGCGCGCCAACGGCGTCCAGTACCGCACCTACGCCGGCGTCCAGATCAGGGAGAAGGTGGCCGCCGCGCTCAGGTTCTCCTACGACGTCATCGAGCGCGAGGAAGGCGAGAACGACGGACTGGTCTCCCTGCGGTCGGCGAAGTGGCGGGACGACCTCTTCGTCAGGCAGATCGCGGCCGACCACATGAACGAGATCGGCTGGTGGGACCTGGGCGACCTGGACATATCGCTCAACCTGAAGGCGTTCCAGGAGCGCATCCAGGGCCTCTACGTCGAAATTGCCGAAAGCTTGTGACGCGCCGCGACTACCCGCCGGCCTCGGCCGCTCTCCTGCCGAAGAAGGCGACCACGCTCTCCTTGGAGATCCTGCCCGCGGCTACGCCGAGAAGAAGCTCCTCCAGTTCCGCGTCCGTAGCGGCGAGGCGCATGTCGTTGAGGGCGAGAAAGACCTCGGCCGTCGCCAGGGCCGTCCGCTTGTTGCCGTCCACGAAGGCGTGGTTCATGCAGACGTGGTACAGGTAGGCGGCGGCCATCGCCGGGACGCCGTCGTGTAGGAACCGGCCGCCGTACCGCGCGGCCGGCATCATCACGGCGGACTCCAGCAGCCCCGGCTCCCTCACGCCCGGCTCGCCCCCGAACTCGCCGATCATGCGCCGATGGATCGCCGTCACGTGGTCAACGCCAAGGAATGTTGGCCGGCCTTTCACTCGGCGAGCTTCCTGAGCACCTCGCGCCTCTCGGCCACGACGCGGCTGAGGCACTCCTCGAAGCGCTTCTCATCGACCGGCCTGGGGTTGGCCGGCGTCACGATAAGCGAGCCCTCGCGAACGGTCAGTTGCACCTCGCCGTCCTCCTCCAGGCCGATAAGCTCCATGACGGCCCGGTCCAGTATAAGGGCGTTGCTGTTGCCCACTTTTCGCAGGTGTTTGATCACGGGGGCCTCCGGTGATGTTATAACGCCATTATAACACATCCCCCGGCCCTGTCAACTCCCCGCCGCAGTGGTCGCCCGGGTTCAGACGGGCCTCGCCGCGCAGCGGGCCAGTTCGTCGCACAGCTCCAGCAGCACGTCGACCGAGGCGACGTTCGGCCAGAGCATCAGGGCGCGCCTGAGCGCCTCGTCACTGTCGGCGGCGAGCCATTCGGCCAGCAGCATCAACTGGTGCGCCAGCGCTCGCAGCTCCGCGGTCATCGGCTCGGGCAGAGGGGGCACGGCCTGCGGGACGATGCGGCCGTCCTCGACGCGCGTCGGCGCCTCCAGCCACGCATCTGCGGGCATCGAGGCATTTGCCTCGCCGTTGCGTGCCTGGATCGGGACCGGTCCGGCCGATCCGCCGGCCAGGCCGACGGCTATCGCGCCGAAGGTGTGCCGCACGGAGGGATAGAGGTACGGCGGCGCGCACGGGTGCACCTCGCACGGGTCGCACTCGGGGATCATTTCGCCCCGCTCGAGGGCGGCCTCGACGGACATCCAGCGGGTGGCGCAGTCGGCCTTCAGGGCCTGCCGGGCCGTCTCGGCGCGCTCCGCGTCCGCCCGGCTCTCCCGCCGGACGAACGGCCAGGGGTGATAGGGCCCCGTGCGCATGTAGCCGGTGGCCTCGAGCACGTCCACGAACCAGTCGGTCCGCGGCTGCCAGGTCGGCTCGCCCATGTGCCGGCGCAGCGCGGCCGCCAGCTTGGGGACGTCGCTCTCCCCCCCGGCCTCCCACCGGCTCACCCAGCCGAGGTGGTTCAGGCCGAGGTGCCCGAGGCGGATGTCGCCGTAGGGGACGCGCAGGTAGTGGGCCAGCCAGTGCTGCAACTGCGGCACCTCGACGCAGAGGCCGACGGACTCGATCGAGCAGGCCGTCGCGACCGCCGGCGCGAGCACGTCCGTAGGGTTGGCCAGCGTGCAGAAGAGGGCGTCCGGGCAGAGCCGCGCCATATCCTCGCCGAACCGGCGCGCCCAGGGCCAGTAGACGGCGGCCTCAAGCGCGACGAACACGCCCGTCTCGCCGCCGTCGAGCAGTCGCGGCCCGTACCGGTCCAGCAGCTCCCGCCGCTGCCCGTGCAGGCCGATGCCGAACATGACCCAGTCGCTGCCTGGCAGGGCGGCGTCCCGGTCGTCGGTCGCCTGGGCCTTGATCGGCAGGCCCGTGCGGCGCGCCACCAGGTCCGCGTAGCGCGCGTTGAGGCCGGCCTTTTCGAGGTCCGGGTCGAGCAGGGACAGCTCGATCGGCCTGCCCAGCGCCTTCAGGTCTTCCGCCACCGAGGTCAGGCCGTGCAGGAAAGTCGCGACGAACTGCGACCCGCCCCCGGCGTACGTGACCTTGAGCCTGTCCGATGCACCCGTCATCCTGTCTCCGCGTTGAATGTCCGTCCGTCAGACGAAGTTCAGGCCGTAGGCGACCAGCGGCATGGGGAATATCTGGTCCAGGGCGCGGCCCAGCTCGGACTCCGGCCCCAGGCCCAGCTCCAGCTCCCCGCGCTGCCGCGCCGGCAGGAAGACGAGCCGGGTGAACTCCGCCATGTTGTCCAGCGCGAGCGTCTCGTCCCCCAGGGCAAGCGTGACGGCCTCGCCGTCGACGCGGAAGTCGAGGGCGGCGAACGTCTCCCGTCCGAGCCGTTCCTCGAAGAGGGGGGCGCATGCCTGCCAGAACCGCTCCGGCTCGATGATGCCCACGGTGCCGCCGAACGGCAGCGGCTCGGAAGACCAGCCGAACCTGCGGGCCAGCTCCGCCACCTCCGTGTCGCAGTCCAGGTAATTGACCTTGATTCTCTCGACCTTGAACTCGTCGAACAGGCGCCCCAGCGAGCGGGCGATGGCCCAGCGCGAGCCGGCCATCTCCTCTATCCGGGTCTCGTCCTTCTCAACGCGGTGGGAACCGGGCCTCTTGCAGCTGACGTACGCAACCGGCGCGCCCCGCTTCACGCAGATTACGCGGGTGTCGCCCGAGGTCTTCGCCACGCAGCTGACCCCGAGCAGCGCCTGGAAGTCCTCCGGCGTCCGGGCGAAGCGTACCGGCTCGGCTGTGCGGAGGCGCACCAGCGCGGGCACGTCCTCCGGCTTCCAGCGCCGCACGGTGTAGTCCCCCCTCTCCGGCAGTTGCTTGCGGGTGACGGCGCAGGTGGCATAACCGCCCACTCGGGCGTAACCCTGGCGGGTGTACAGGCTGCGACTGCCCGAGATGAGGAGGATGTCGGCGCCGTCGTGGAGGGCCTTCGCGCGCGCGTCATGCACGAGCCGCGTGGCCAGTCCCTGGCCGCGGTAATCGGGGCCCGTGCACACAGAACCGATGCAGCCGCACCGGTGGCGGGTGCCGAGCAGCCATATGCCCCGCTGAAGCATACCCACCAGAGACACCGGCCTGCCCTCATCGACGAACACCCGAAGGTCCTCGGCGTTGTCCTTGTGAAACAGCAGCGGGAAGTGGTCTCCCATGGATATGCCTTTGCCGGACCAGAAGACGCTGCTCGCCAGCTCTGCGGCCGCCGCGACCTCCTCGGTCCTGGCCCCTCTCGGCCCCTCAACCGCCATTCCTGTTGTCTCCTGCCGGCAGGTTACACGCGGACGGCCTATTGTTAGCACAGACCTCGCGGAAGCACAAGTGCCCGGGCGCCGTGCACTTGACTGGCCCTCCGGCCGTGCGTAACATGGCCTGCGGGCGTTACTTCGGTCTCTTTCCCGCCCCGCGTCCCCCTCGATCACAGCGACAGGAACGGCCGGGACAATGCACATCGTCGTCTGCGTCAAGCAGGTGCCGGACACCGCCGAGGTCCGCATAGACCCCGAGCGCGGGACGCTCGTCCGCGAGGGCGTGCCCAGTATCCTCAACCCGCTCGACGCGCACGCGATCGAGGCCGCTGCCGCGCTCGCACGAGGCGCGGGCGGGCGGGTGACGGCGCTGTGCATGGGGCCTCCCCAGGCGGAGACGGCCCTCCGCGAGGCCGTGGCGCGCGGCTGCGACGACGCCGTGCTGCTAACCGACCGGGCCTTCGCCGGCGCGGACACGTGGTCCACCTCCTACACGCTCGCCTGCGCAGTCCGGGCGATGGGCGACGTGCGCCTGGTGCTCTGCGGCAAGCAGGCCATAGACGGCGACACCGCCCAGGTGGGTCCCGGCATCGCGGCGCACCTCGGCTGGCCCCAGGTCACCTACGCGCGCAGGATCGCCGAGGCGGACGAGGCGGCGCTCCTGGTCGAGCGGCTGACCGACCACGGGACCGAGACCGTCCGCGTGCGGCTGCCGGCCGTGCTCACCGCGCTGAAGGACCTGAACGTGCCCCGCCTGCCGTCCCTGGTGACGCAGATGCGCGCGCGCCGCTGCCCGGTCGAGCGATGGGGCGCGGACGACCTGGAGGCGGACCGGGCGGAGCTGGGCCTGGACGGCTCGCCGACGCGGGTGGTGCGGGTCTTCACCCCGCCCCCCAGGGGAGAGTGCGTCGTCTGGACGGGCGAGCCCGAGGAGATGGCCGCCAACCTGGCCCGGGCCCTGCGCGAGAGGAAGCTCGCCTGATGCGCCTCCATGTGGATCACAACGTTTGCACGCTCTGCTTGCGCTGCGTCGAGGAGTGCCCGTACGGCGCCCTGGAAGAGGCCGACGGCCGCATCGCCGTCGGCGAGGCGTGCACGCTCTGCGGCGCTTGCGTGGAGGCGTGTCCCGTTGAGGCCATCTCCATCGAGGAGCGCGAAGCAGGAGCGGACGGGTCGGCCGACGTGCGGGGCGGCGTCTGGGTTTACGGCGAGCACCAAGACGGCCGCCTGCACCCGGTCGTCTTCGAGCTCGTCGGCAAGGGCGCGGAGCTGGCGGCGGCGTGCGGCTGCGCGCTGGAGGTAGCGGCCCTCGGGGGCGACCTGGAGGGCATCCCCCCGCAGTTGGCCGGCCTGCCTGTGGACGGTGTGCTCCTGGCGGAGCACCCGGCGCTGGGCGAATACCGCGACGGGCCGCACGCGGCCGCGCTGGCCGCGCTCATCGCGGAGGGCCGGCCGCAGATCGTGCTGGCCGGGGCCACGGGCCGAGGGCGGTCGCTCGCCCCGCGCGTGGCCGTCCTCTGCCGCACCGGGCTCACTGCCGACTGCACCGGCCTGGAGATCGAGCCCGGGACGGGCAACCTGCTCCAGACGCGCCCGGCGTTCGGCGGGAACGTCATGGCGACGATCGTCACCCGCCGCCATCGCCCCCAGATGGCCACCGTGCGCCCGCGCGTGATGGCCGCCCCCGCGCCCCGGGGGACGGCCGTGCCGCCGGCGCGGCGCTGGACGCCGCCGGACGAACTGCTGGCGGACGGCGTCCAGGTCGTGGGCCGCGCCACGCGGGAGGGGGAGTCGGTCAACATCGCCGAGACCGACGTCCTGGTGGCCGGGGGCCGAGGCGTCGGGGGGCCGGAAGGATTCGAGCTGCTGCGCGAGCTGGCCGCGCTGCTCGGGGGCGAGGTGGCCGCGAGCCGCGCCGCCGTTGACGCCGGCTGGATCCCGTACGCCCGACAGGTGGGCCAGACCGGCAGGACCGTCCAGCCGGACCTCTACGTCGCCGTCGGCATATCCGGCTCGGTCCAGCACCGCGCCGGGATGCAGTCCTCGGGCACGATAGTGGCCGTCAACTCCGACCCGGACGCGCCCATCTTCCAGGTGGCCGACTACGGCCTGGTCGGCGACTACAGGGCGGTGCTGCCCGGCCTTATCCGCCAGCTGCGGGAGGGGACCGGCCGGTGAACGAACTCGCCCCGCGCCCGCCCGCGCGCCCCGACGCCGACTGCCGGAAGGTGGCCGGCTGGGACAGGATCCGCGAGGGCTACGCGCAGTACCTGCACGACGAGTCGCGGCTGGCCGCCGGGCGCGTGGAGGCCGTCCACTTCCCCGCCTCCGCCGAGCAAGCCGCGGCCGCGCTGCGCAGCGCGCGCCAGGCGGGGCGCCGCGTCGCCGTCTCCGGCGCCCGCACCGGCATAACGGGCGCCGCCGTGCCGCTGGGCGCCGAGGAGATCATCTCCCTGGAGTCCCTCAAGCCCAGGCCGCAGGTCCGCCGCACGGACGACGGCGAGTGGACCGTCCGGGTCGGCGCCGGCACTACGCTGGCCGAGCTGGCCGACGCGCTCGACCACGGCCTCTGCGATTACCCGGACGGCAAGCCCGGGGCGCCGCTCTTCTACCCGGTGGACACGACCGAGACGACGGCCCAGATCGGCGGCACCATCGCCACGGACGCCTCGGGCGCGCGGACGCTCTTCTACGGGCCGACGCGCAGGTGGGTCGAGTGGCTCCGCGTCGTGACGCCCGACGGCCGGCTGCTGGACCTGCGCCGGGGCGAAGTCCGCGCCGAGGACGGCGTCCTCTTCTACCGGCGCGAGGACGGCAGCCGGGCCGAGCTGCGCACCCCCGACCTGCCCGTGCCGGCCACCAAGCACGCCGCCGGATACCGCCTGGGCCGCGACATGGACGCCGTGGACCTTTTCATCGGCAGCGAGGGCACGCTGGGGATGATCGTCGAGGCCGAGCTGTGCCTGGCCGAGAAACCGGCCAACCGCCTCTTCCTGACGCAGTTCGTCTCGGGCGCCGGCCAGGCGATGGACCTCGTGACGGCGTGCCGGGCCGACCGGTCCATCAGGCCGCTCGCCCTGGAGTACATCGGGCCGAGGGCGCTGGCGCTGCTGCGCAGCAAGGGGCGCGGGACGCCGGCTTACATGGAGGTGGCCCGCCTGCCGGACGACGCAGAGGCGGCCGTTTACGTCGAGATCCCCTTCGCGGACGAGCCGGAGCTGAACCGCATCCACGACGCGCTGCTGGGAATCCTCGGCTCCGCCGGGCTCGACCCGGCCCGCAGTTGGGCGGGCTTCGCCGAGAGGGACCTGGAGGAGATGAAGCGCCTGCGCCACGCTGTGCCGGAGGCCGTCAACGCCATCATCGGCCAGCGCCGGGCCGACGTGCCCGAGCTGCACAAGATCGGCACGGACATGGCCGTGCCCGTGGACAGGCTGTCCGAGATGATGGCCGTTTACGAGCGGCGGCTGGCGGAGTCCGCGCTCGACTACGTCATCTTCGGGCACATCGGGGACGGGCACCTGCACGTCAACATCCTGCCGGCGACGGCCGGGGAGCTGGCCCGCGCGGAGGGGCTGTACATGGACTTCGCGCGCGAGGCGGTGCGGCTGGGGGGCAGCGTGGCCGCCGAGCACGGCATCGGCCGCATCAAGAAGCCGTTCCTCGCCGTCCAGTACAGCCCGGAGGAGATCGACGCCATGCGCGGCGTCAAGCGCGCCCTCGACCCGTCCTGCACCCTCAACCCCGGCGTCCTCTTCGACGTTGCTCCACCTCCCCCCGGGTAGCCCTCGGCGTCTCGCCGAGGGGTGCGCCGCCCTGCGCCGGACGCCGGGCGAGACGTTTACGCGCCGGTGCGTGCCCGGCGCCACCCGAAAGACGGGCCGGGACCGCCACCGTGGCTCCGCCCGATGCAGCCCGTCGAACCGGTTCCCCCTGGCATTTCCCCTTGCAGGACCGCAGCCGCAGGACTACGATGCACACGAAGCGTCAGTTATCCCGCGGTTTACACGGTTTACGGCCATGAAGGTGATGACGGTTCAGGAGACGGCCCGCCTCCTCGAAGTGGACGAGCGCACCGTTTACAGGCTGATAGGGCGCGGCGAACTCCCGGCTTTTAAGGTGGGGCGGCAGTGGCGCCTGAGATTGTCGGACATCGAGGGCTGGATTGAGGGCCAACTGCGCCTCAGAGAGGGCGCGGCGACCTATCAGGCCGGGCAGCTTCGGCTCTTCGAGGATAGCGCGGCTGCGAAGGCGACGACGGTGAAACGGAAGTCCGGGTTCAAGGACTCCGCCTTCTCAGAGAATAACGGCCTCCCGGTGCATCGGTGGGTGCCGTGGATAGCGGGATTCAGCGCCGGGTTCGTCGGGGATGTGCTCGACCGCTACTCGGACGGCGCGGGGACCGTGCTGGACCCGTTCGCCGGGGTCGGCACGACCCTGGTGACGGCCATGCTGAGAGGGCGCGACGTGTGCGGCTTCGAAATCAACCCCTATGCAGCCGAGGCCTGTGAACTCAAGCTGGCGATCGACAAGATCCCGCTCGGCGAGTTGGCGGACAGCGTGGAGGACTTCCGACTGCGCGTGACCGAAGCCGTCCAGTCCGGGCGCCGACCCCTTTCGAGGGCGCCGGAAGGCTTTGTCACCCGCGCCCGGTTCTTCTCGCCTGAGGTCGAGCGGAAGGTCCTGCTCGTGAGGGATTACGTGTCCTCACTGGCGGATGTGTGGGTGCGCAACTGCTTCCGTCTGGCGCTGGCCTCTGAACTGGTGGGGTTCTCCAACTACTCCTACGAGCCGAGCCTTTGCCGGAGGGCCACGGCGGGGAAGAGCGCCGTCGCTGACGCCCCCGTTGTGGACATGGTCGTCGCAAAGCTGCGCCAGATGCTCGAAGACATCCGCCGGACGCGCGCCGGGGTGGAGCGCGCCGGCGGCTGGCCCGAGAGACGCTTCTATCGCGGCGACTTCTTCCAGAAGGAGCAAGAGCTGGCCGGCGGCAGCGTTCAACTCGTCATCACCTCCCCCCCCTACCTGAACAACTATCACTACATCAGGAACAGCCGGCCGCAGGTCTACTGGCTCGGTCTGGCGCAGTCGCCGGGGGACCTGAAGGGGATCGAGCAGGACAGCTTCGGCAAGTACTGGCAGACGGTGAGGGGCGGCGAGCCCGTAGCGCTTGGGTTCCAGATGCGTGACCTTCAGGAGGCGATTGACACCCTCCGGGAGAGGAACGTTGAGAAAGGCCAGTACGGCGGCCGCGGGTGGGCCAACTACGCGGCAACGTATTTCAACGACTCCCACAGGTTTGCCGGCGCCCTGGCGCGGCTGCTCAGGCCGGCGGGCAGGGCGGTGGTCGTGCTCGGGAACAGCATCCTTCAGGGCGTGGAGTTCAAGACCGACGTCCTTTTCGCACGGATATGCGAGATCGCCGGACTGCGCGTGGAAGACGTGACGCTCCTGCGCGAGAAACGCACGGGAACCAGCATCGTGAAGTCCTCCGTGCGCAGGGACGACGACCTCCAGAGAACCGCCCTCTACGAATCAGCCGTCATCTTGAGCAAGCCGGCGTGACCTGTCCTCGCCGGAGCGCGCCAGGTGAGCCCGGACCTCCGCCAGAATCGCCTCGGCATCTTCCCTGGCCTCCAGCCGCGCGGCCCACTCTCGGCCCGGATGGACTATGTCCCAGCGCGGCCGGCGCATGGCCCGCCTGCCGCTGCCGGGCGGGTGGTTCCCGAAGCCGTCCAGAACCGTGTTCCACACCGGCTTGAACTGGTTAACGAGCACCTGCTCGGCCAGGGGTATCCAGACTTCCTTGACGACCAGGAAGCGGCACTTGAAGTCGCTTGGGATCAGGTTCTCCGCCTGCTCAATCGTTGCCCGGTGTTGGCGCAGCCTGTTGTACAGGACCCGTCCTGCCCGGGGTGCTAGTCCATCGGCCCCCTTCCGTGCGCCTGCCGGGACGGCTTTCCCAACGTATATCGGCAACCTGCAACGCGCTCCTGAGATGGCGCGGTATGCCTCGAAAGGGCCCCTGTAATAGAGCGCATAGATGCCCGCTCCCTCGAAGGGCGCAAGGGTCTCTGTCTCGACCGCCTCCCGACTCAGCAAGGCCCGGACGACGCCGGCTGCGATATTGCCGTAGTCGAGTGGGTCAAAAGATTCCAGGGATTCTTCCGACATCCTCAGCGGACCCAACATAAGCGTCGTGGGACGGAATACGTCACCATGGTATCGAACGGGTCGGGCCGGAGTCAAGACGTAGGAGCGGCTCAGGATCCGTCGGGCGATTGCGCCAGGCTTTCCATGATGACGTGGGCGATGGCGAAGTCGCGGTGGTGGGTGAGGCTGACGTGTATGCGCTCGACGCCGAGCCGGCGGCCAAGGTCCAGCGTCCGGCCCGATAACGTGACGGTCGGCGCGCCGAGCGGATCGTTGGAGACCTCGACCTCGACGAACCGCACCCCCTCCCGCCAGCCGGTGCCGAGGGCCTTCAGGGCCGCCTCCTTGGCGGCGAACCGCGTCGCGAACCTCTGCGCCGGGTCCACGCAACGCCGGCAGTAGCCGACCTCCGCGTCCGTGAATATCCGCCGGGTGAACCGGTCCCCGTGCCGCTCGACGGCGCGGCGGATGCGGTCCACCTCGACGATGTCCACTCCGGTGCCGACGATCATGTGCTGCTGTCCCCCTGCGGCCTCCCCCAACACGGCGCCAGCCGCCCGCTCAACCGACGACCTCTCATTCCCAAACCCCCGGCGAGACGCCGGGGGCTACCCATGAGGGAAGGCGGGGCGCGCCGGCTCCGAGGTCTCGCTGCGCTTATTCCTCTTCTTCCTCGGGCGCCTCGCCCTCGGGCTCTTCCTCTGCCTGGCGGTGTTCGGCCATCATGGCCAGTTGGTCGCGGCGCCTTTCGGCGATCTGAGGGGCGGCCTTCTCGAAGATCCGCACCTCCAGCTCGTCCGCCACGTCCGGGTTTTCCTCCAGGAACTGGCGGGAGTTCTCCTTGCCCTGGCCGATGCGCGTCTCGCCGTAGGAATACCAGGAGCCGCTGCGCTCGACCAGGCCGTACTGGCTGCCCAGCTCGATCAGGTCGCCCTCGCGGGAGATGCCGCGGCGGAAGAGCATCTCGACCTCGGCCACGCGGAACGGCGGCGCCACCTTGTTCTTGGCCACCTTGACGCGGCAGCGGTTGCCGATGGTCTCGCTGCCCTCCTTTATGCTGCCGATTCGGCGCAACTCGATGCGCACGGAGGTGTAGAACTTCAGCGCGCGGCCGCCGGGCGTGGTCTCCGGGTTGCCGAACATGACGCCGATTTTCATGCGTATCTGGTTGATGAACACGACGGTGGTGCGGCTCTTGGCGACGATCGAGGCCAGCTTCCTGAGCGCGCGGGACATCAGGCGCGCCTGGAGCCCGACGGTCTGGTCGCCCATCTCCCCTTCTATCTCTGCGCGCGGGGTGAGGGCGGCCACCGAGTCCACCACGATGATGTCCAGCGCGCTGCTGCGGACCAGCGCCTCGACGATGTCCAGGGCCTGCTCGCCGGAGTCGGGCTGGTTGATCAGCAGGCTCTCCATGTCCACGCCGAGCTTGCGGGCGTATTGGGGGTCAATCGCGTGCTCGGCGTCCACGAAGGCGGCGACGCCGCCGAGTTTCTGCGCGGCGGCGACGATCTGCAGGGCCAGCGTCGTCTTGCCGGACGCTTCGGGTCCGTATATCTCGACGACGCGACCTCGCGGCACGCCCCCGACGCCCAACGCCAGGTCCACGGCGGGCGAGCCCGTCGGGATGGCCGCCACGTCCAGGCGCGCCTCCGTCTCGTTGAGCCGCATGATGGTGCCCTTGCCGAACTGCTTCTCGATCTGCTCCAGGGTCCTACGGAGCGCCTTCTCCCGTTCGTCCGTCCCGTCGCCTTGGTTGCTCATGGTCACGCGTCGCCCGATAGGGGAAGATGTGACAAACCTCTGTGGAAATGTATTGTATTCGTTTCCCGCGCCGTTGCAAACGAAGAGTCACGCGTCCTGTTGAGTGCTCTGGCTGATCCACTCGAGGTACTCGGGGTTGCCGGCCATTACCGGGAACGCGATTACCTCCGGCACCTCGTAGGAGTGCAGTTCCCTGACCCGCTGACAGAGGGGGTCAAACAGCGCGCGGCGCGTCTTCATCAGCAGCAGCGATTCGGATTCCCTCGCCACGGCGCCCTTCCAGCGGAACAGGGAGCGGATGCGCCCGGCGATGTTGACGCAGGCGACCAGGCGCTCCTCCAGCAGTTGCTTGGCGAGTTTCTCCGCCTCCGGGCCGCTGCCGCACGTCACAATCACAAGAATCGCTTCGTCCACGATTTTGCCTCCTTTCGCCACCGGAACGCGGACTCGAAGGCGCGGCGCCGGTGGGGCCCCTCCAAGAAGCCGTCGCAGTAGTTGCCGATAATTGCCTCAATCTCTTCTTCGGCCAGACACCCCTGAAGGCTCGCGGCCAGCTTTCCCAGGTCGATGCCGTAGAGAAGAAGCCTCGCCGGCTCGGGCAGCCATCTCACGGGAAGGGCCCGCCGCGCGCCCACAACGGTGCACTCAACGGCGCCGCCCCGCCGGGACACCACGACGTTGGGCGCTCGCATGTCCCGGTGATGGCAGCCGGCCTCGTGAAACCGGCGGACCGCAGCAGCCAACTCGGCCGGCAGCGCAGTTCGTGCCTCTGCTGACGGAGGGCCTCCGCTTCCGGCCAGCCAGTCGGGCAGGGGCAGCGCGTCCGAGTCGCCCTCGACGAGGAGCAACTGGTCGTCCGGCGCCGGGCCCTTCTCCATGTAGCAGACCGGCGTGGGCACGGGCAGGCCGCGCTCGGCGAGGCCGACCAGCGAGCGCCACGCGGCTCTCCCGCCGCGCCCGCCGGAGCGCCTGGCCAGGAAGCGCCCCGCGCCGAAGTCGCAGGGCGAGTTGACCGGATGGAGTTGCCCGTCGTTGGGCCGGACGATGGAGTCCGGCTCGCAGAGCCACGTGAAGAACTCCGGCGCGCTGTAGAGCGTCGCTGTCTCCCCCCGCCGGGGGCCCAGGCGGAAGACCCACGTAAAGGGCGCCCGCGGCGGGTCCTGCTCGGCCCGGCAGGCGCCCTCGCCGTCGAGGACACGCCGTGCGGCATTCAGCACCTGCCCGACGCTGATGCTGGCCATGCAGCGGACGTGGCGGCAGCGCCGCCGCGTGCACGGCCGGCACTCCGCCGTGCCCGTCACCACGATGCTGCGGCTGCAATAGGGGCCGGTCTGGACGGGGTCCTTCGGGCCGAACAGGGCCACAACGGGCGTCCCGGCGGCGGAGGCCAGGTGCATCGGGCCGGTGTCGCCGCCGAGGAAGAGGTCGGTCCTGCCGAGCAGGCGCACCATCTGCTGCAGGTTCTCCAGGCGAGGCGCCAGCACGCCCCGCCCCGTCATCGAGCCGACCACCTGTTCGGCGACCTCCCGGTCGCCGGGCCCCCAGGTGACCACGACGTCTGCGGCGTTCTCGGCGACGAGGCGGTCCGCCACCCGGGCATATCGCCCGGGCAGCCAGCGCTTGAAAGCGGCGAAGCGGCTCGTCCCCGGGTGGATGACCACCAGCGGCCCGCCGGTCAGCTCGCCGCCCAGCCAGGCGTCAACGGCGGCGGCGTTCTCCCGGGAGCAGTGCAGCACGGGGGCCGCGTAGCGCGTGCGGATGCCCAGGGGCGCCAGCAGCGCCAGGTCGCGCTCGATACGGTGGACGCCCCGCCCCGGCACGCGGACGAGCGCGTTCTGGACCAGGTGGCTCAACTCGCGGCTGACCGGCCTGTCGAACCCCACCCTCAGCGGCGCGCCGGCCGCCCGGACCATCCAGGCGCTCTTGAGGCTGCTCTGGAAATCGAGGGAGACGTCGAACTCCGCCCGGCGAAGGCGGCGCACGAACGACGCCACTTCGCCGCCCAGCTCCCGCCACTGCCAGGGCCTGGGGAGCATCCGCCCCCACAGTGCGCGCGGGACCGTCAGCAACTCGTCTATCTGCGGATGGCCGTGCAGCAGGTCGCTGAAGCGTTCCTCGACGACCCACGTGACGTGCGCGTCGGGCCGCTCCTGCCGCAGCAGGCTCAGGGCGTTCAGGGCATGCACGACGTCCCCCAGCCCGCTGAGGCGGATGCAGAGGATCCTGCCGCCGCTCTGTTTCTCGCAGATCGTCATGTCGCCCCGTCGCCGCAGGGGTCAGTCTGTTTCCTGCACTCTCCTGGTCCGTTCCGCCAGGCCGGAGATGGTCAGCCCTGACATCTCCGAGACCGCCGTGTCCAGGCGGTCGTTCAGGGGCTCGGTCCAGTGGCCGGGGATGGCGCCCGCGCCGATCATGGCGCCGCAGACGGAGCCTGCCGTCGCCCCGTTGCAGTCCGTGTCCAGGCCGGCCGCCACCGCCAGGCCGACCGTGCGGCTGAAGTCCTTCTCGCCCCACAAGAGTCCCATGGCCACGATGGCGGCGTTGTTGATGGTGTGTACCCCGTGGTAGTGCCCGTGCTGCTCCTCGATGGCATCGACGGCCTCCCCGGCGGTGCGTTCCTCCGCGCGCCACGCCAGCACGTCTCGGATGGCCTCGGCCAGCCGGCTGTCCCGCGGGATCTCGCTCAGGCCGATCTCGATGACCTTCCTGACGTCGTCGGCCACGAAGGCGGCGGCGAGCATGGCGGCCACCCACATCTCGCCGTAAATGCCGTTTTTGACGTGACTCACGGAGGCGTCCTTGAAGGCCAGTCCGGCCGCCTCCTCCGGCCGCCCCGGGCAGGCGTAGCCGAAGGCGTCGGCGCGGATCTGCGCACCGATCCACTCGCGGTACGGGTTCATGTGCAGGGCGCTCTCGGGCGGCCATATGTCGTTGACGAAGTTCCTGTAGGCCGCCCTCTCCGCCGTGTAGGTCCGGCCGAAGGGCAGATTGTCGTACCAGAACTCCGCCACCTGGCGCGCGGTGAAGGCGCGCCCGTGCTTCTCCAGCACGCGCAGGCCGACGATGGTGTAATCCATGTCGTCGTCGCGCGCGGCGCAGGTGATGTTGCCCCTCAGCACGCTGTTGCGGTGATCCGGGAAGCCGACGCCCCGGTTGTTCTCCGGGCACTCGGGGAAGTAGTCCGTCAGCTCCGTCAGCGCGCAGACCTCCATCAGGTCGGCTATCTTCAGGCGGTTCCAGCCCTCGACGGGCTTGCCGAGCATGCAGCCCGCCGTGCGGCCCAGCCAGGCGCCGAGGGTCCTGTCATCCAGTGTGTCGGCGGACGGCCGCGCCGCGATGTGGCGCGGGCCGTCCGGGCGCCGCTGGCGTATCGCCTCCAGCTCGCTCGGCTCGTCGTAGGGGAAGTCGGCCGACGGTTTGAGGTTCACGAGGCTGGCGCAGAGGGCGCGCGCCCGCTTCAACTGGTCCGGACCGCCCTCGTGCTTGATGACTTCGACCTGCCGCTCAAGCTCCCACGTGTTGCAGCCCTGTTCCGAAAGCTCCTTCAGTTCTTCGGCAGCAAACCGAAGCATGTCTTCCGCCGTGTCAGCCATTGCCGCTTTGCCTCCCCCGATGTGTTTGTGTTGCGCAGGCACCGGTAATAGATATCACGAAAGCCGCACCCCTTCAACACGCGGCGCCTGCGGGGCGCGGAGACGCCTGCCTTTGCAGCCCCGCGCGCCCGCCCGTAGAATAGCCGGCGGGATTCTCGTCGCGGCGGCGCGGCGCCCGTACTGCGTCCCTTCCCGGTATCGCCTGCCACACATGCTGCTGCCCTTTCTTTTCTGCGTGCTCGTGCTCTACGTGCCGCTGCCGGGCGCCGTGGCGGACGTGTCCTGGGCCTTCCCGGCGTTCGGAGTGGCGGCACTGGCCGTCCTGAACGCCCTCGCCTGCTGGCTGGGCAGCGGCCTGGCCGTCCGCTCGCTGCGCGCCGGCGGGGCGCTGGCGGACCTGGTCGCCAGCCGCGTCTTCGTCTTCCTGAAGGGCCTTATGGTGGGGCTCGTGGTGGCCGACGTCTTCGCGTTCGGCTGGCCGCTGCTGGTCGAGAGGCTGCTGGCCGGCCAGCGCTGGGCCGTGCTGGTGGACGAACTGCTCCTGCTGGCCCCGGCGATCGTGATGGCGCTGACGCTGATGGCGTTCCAGGCGCGGTTCGAGGCGGCCCGGAGCAGCCGATCCCTCGGGCTGCGCCGGTACCTCTGGCTGCGCTTCCGCGTCGAACTCGGGATCATACTCGCCCCGTGGGCGGCGTTGGTGCTGGTGACCGACGTGGTCGATGCGGCCCTGCGCACGTCGCCGCACGCCGCGACGGCCGACGCCGTCGCCACCGGCGGCACGCTGGTTCTGCTGGTTGTTTTCAGCCCCCTGCTGCTGCGGCTGGTCTGGTCCGCCTCCCCCCTGCCGGACGGCCCGCTGCGCGCGCGGCTGGGGGCCTTCTGCCGCACGCACCGGTTCCGCTGCCAGGACATCCTGCTGTGGAATACGCACAAACACCTGGCGAACGCGGGCGTGATCGGGCCGACGCCGCTGCTGCGCTACGTCCTCCTGAGCGACGCCCTGCTGGAGCGCTGCACGGACGACGAGGTCGAGGCGATCTTCGCGCACGAGATCGCCCACGTGCGCCAGCATCACCTGGCGTTCTACCTGCTGCTCGCCGTGGGGTTCATCTGCTTCTACGCCAATCTGGTTGACCTTCTGGCCCTGACCGGCTGGGTCGAGCCCTTGCGCGGCGTGCTGGCCGTTGACATGACGGTGCGGCAGGCCGTCGCGCTGCTCGCGTTCGCGGCGGTTTACTGGGGCGGGGTGTTCGGCTTCATATCCCGGAGGATGGAGCAGCAGGCGGACCTCTTCAGCCTCTCCGCCGTCGAGGACCCGTGGGCCTTCCTGCGCGCCCTGGACAAGCTCGGGGCAATGAGCCGCAACCCCCGCCGGACCTCCTTCTGGCGGCACTTCAGCATAGACCGACGTATCGGCTACCTGGAGAAGGTCCTGGCCCATCCGTCCGAGGCGGCGCGGTTCGGGCACCGGATCGCGCTGCTGAAATACGGCGTCACCTGCCTGTTCGTGTTCGGCCTGCTGCGGTTGCTCCTGCTCCGCCCGGAACTGTTCGGCATGTGAGGCGCGGGCATGAAGTCGAGCCGGAACCCGTTATAATGGACGTAATGGGGACGGGGACGGTTCGGTGGAGTCGGGTTCGTGATGGATGCCAGAACGCTCAACCGCAGGGATTTCGTGAAGGCGGCCGCCGTGGGGGCCGGCGCCGCCGCCTGCCCGCTCGCGCTGTCCTGCTCGGCCCGGGCGGATGATGTGCCGGCCCTTAGCGACCACGAGGCCCTGCACTACGAGAAGCTGGCGGGCGACAGGGTCCACTGCACGCTCTGCCCGCGCGAGTGCATCGTGCCCGACGGCGGGCGCGGCGACTGCGGCGTGCGCGAGAACCGGGGCGGCACTTACAGGTCGCTGGTCTATGCGCGCACGTGCAGCGTCCACGTGGACCCGATCGAGAAGAAGCCGCTCTTCCACTTCCTGCCCGGCACGAACGCCTACTCCATCGCCACGGCGGGGTGTAACGTGGAGTGCCTGTTCTGCCAGAACTGGCAGATCAGCCAGGCCATGCCGGAGGACCTGCACACGCAGTACCTGCCGCCCGAGAAGGTCGTCGAACTGGCCAAACGCGCCGAGTGCCCCACCATCGCCTACACCTACTCCGAGCCGACCGTCTTCTACGAGTACACCCTTGACTGCGCCCGCGCCGGCAAGGAGGCCGGCGTCCACAGCGTCACCATCTCGAACGGCTACATCCAGGCTGAGCCGATGAAGCAACTGTGCGAGGTCTTCTCGGCCGTCAAGATCGATCTGAAGGCGTTCACCGAGGACTTCTACCGCCGCTACGTGCGCGGCGGGAGCCTGAAGCCCGTGCTCGACACCATCCTGCTGCTGAGGAAGCTGGGGATGCACACGGAGGTGGTCACGCTGCTGGTCCCGGGGCTGAACGACAGCGAGGACGAGGTGCGGAACCTCAGCCGCTGGCTGGTGAAGAACGCCGGGCCGGACGTGCCGCTGCACTTCTCGCGGTTCCACCCCGCCTACAAGATGACGAACCTCTCGCGCACGCCGGCGCAGACGGTGATCACGGCACGCGAGATCGCCGTCGCCGAAGGGGTCCGGTACTCCTACGTGGGCAACCTGCCGGGGCACGAATACGAGAGCACGTACTGCCACGCGTGCGGGCGGAAGCTCATCTCCCGCTACGCCTTCCACGTGGGCGAGGTCCACGTCAAAGACGGCAAGTGCGAATACTGCGGCGCCGAAATCCCCGGCGTGTGGGGGAAGTGAACACGCCCCCTGTGCCAGTCCTTACGGAGCGTCGTTGGCGTTGTGGTCCGTCAGGCACCAGACGCCATCGTGCAGCGCAATCCTCCCTTTCCTCTTCAGGTGTTGCTGCGCAGTGCGGACCGCGTGTTTCCACTTCTTGCCAAAGTGACGCCCGTCGATGACGCGGTCGGTGCTGTCGTCGCACAGATCTGGATGGATGCTTCTTATGAGCGGATGGAGTTCCGCAGTCGTCATGGGTCCCTTGGCGAGAAGGTAGAGGATAGCGTCGGCGAAGATGGCGTGCGGCGTCCTGCCTGCTGCCCTGGCACGGATAATCTCATTCTCGAATTCCCTGAGCCTCTTCCGGAATCGAGAACGCAGGTCACGCTTGACGCTCGCGTCTGCGTGCCTTCGCACCTCATTGAGTTCCTGCGAGAGTCTCGATAGGAACCTTAACCTTTCCTCGCCAATGCTCGTCCCCAGTTCCGCGTAATCGACCACGTCCCGCCTTATCTGCGCAACCAGGTGCGGATCCCGCACCTGGAGGCCGTACTCGAAATTCCTCCACAAGCCACTGGCCGTCATATTGGCCGAAGTCACAATGGCCGCCTTCTCATCGGCCACGTAAACCTTCGCGTGCACGTTGGGAAGGAATCGGACCTCGGCGCTCTGGAACCCGAGCGAGAGGTCGCATATCGCAGACAGGTCGCTGGCGCCGCTGAGTATCACATCGCGAGACAGGTCAGTCAGCAGCAACAGAGAGGCGCTCTTGGCGGCTCCGGTTTGCGACGCTACCTCAAGCAGAGCCTCGCAGGGCTGCCGCCCCACGTAGGGACAGGCGATTACCAGCGAGTCAGAGACCTCGCCTATAAGGGACTCGAAGTGCTCACCCCAGGGCGACCGCAAGAGCTCGATCATTGCCGCAGTCCTCCGACACGATTCATGTACGTGTGCCGGGCTTCGCAAATCTCTCAGGCCATCTGTCTAACCAGCCCCAAGCGCAGTCCACACCTTCATCACGCCAGAAGCCCGACGAGGTATTCGAGCGGTTCGAGGAAGCTGCACAGCTCGGTGCGGAAAAGCAGCGCCAGCACGGCGCCCAGGCTGAGGAACGGGCCGTAGGGCATCAGGTGCTCGCCCTTGAGCACCAGGCGCGGCACGCCGTAAAGCACGCCCAGGAAAGGCGATAGGAAGAAGGTCACCAGCACGACCTTCCAGCCGAAGAAGGCCCCGATCATCGCCATCAGCTTCGCGTCGCCCAGGCCCATCGCCTCCCGGCGGAACAGCAGACGCCCGACCACCCTCACCATCCAGAGCAGCAGGCCCCCGCTCACCGCGCCGACCGCCGAGGCGATCAGCCCGTCAAGGTGCGCCAGCCCCGTCAGCTTCTCCCACGTGTGATACGACGCCGCCCCGACGTGCAGCGACGGGATCAGCAGTCCCGCCAGCAGCCCGCCCAGCAGTCCGAACAGCGATATCTCGTCCGGGATGATAAACCATTCCACGTCCACCGCCGCCGCGACCAGCAGCAGGCTCGCGGCCAGGATCATGATGACGGTCTGCCCGACGTCCGTGCCGGACGCGACGGCCTGCCGGTAGAAGATGAGGGCGAACAGCAGCCCCGTCAGCCCCTCCACGGCCGGGTAGCGCCAGGAGATGGGGCCGGCACAGTCCCGGCACCGGCGGCCGAGGAACAGGAAACTCAGCAGCGGCACGTTGTCGTGCCACCGGATGGCGTGCCCGCAACGGGGGCAGAAGGAGCGGCGCGGCTCCAGGATGGTGAGCCCGCGGGGAAGGCGATAGATCACCACGTTCAGGAAGCTGCCGACCGCGCAGCCCAGCGCGAACAGCCAGGCCGTCAGGACGATCTGCACAATGGGAGCCAGTTCACCGGCCAACCGTCACCTCCGTCTTCCGGACCGCCGGGGGCGCCGGAACGCAGGGCTCCCGGTTCAGCAGCCCACGGGCAGCCCGTTGAAGAATGTAGCTCAGCCGCCCCCGGCTGAGGACGCCACAGGCGAGGGCGCCTGTGCTACACCGACACGGCCCATCGAGAGAAGGCGCTCTCCAGCGAATCCCCCCTCTTCAACGGGCCGCTAGAGGAGCAGCAGGCGCCCGAACGTGCCCGCGCTGCGCTCCTGCCGGGAGCGCCCGGTCCAACTCAGGCGCACGACCTGGTTGCCGTCGGCGTCGTGGCTGGTCAGCGCCAGGTCGAACCCGATGACGCCCGGCCTGCCCTCGACCTGTGAGAATAGCGCCCAGGGGATGGCGCAGTCAACCCGGTAGCCGATGCCGGTGCGCGCAACGCCGGCCTGAGCCTCGCCGCTGCCGCGCACCTGGACCTGCGGCTCGGCGTCCGGGTCGGCCGGGGGGTAGACGGTGACGTGGGTCACGCCGTCCGAGTACCGGTCGTTGCCGAGTTGGTCCGGCTCGCGGCCGTCCAGGAAGATGCGCAGGCTGTCGGCGGCCTGGCGGCGCTCGACCGTGCCTTCGGCGGCGCGGAGCAGGTCGTCCTCCACGTCCGCCCAGACGTAAAGGTTGTCGTCATCGTAGCTGGCGACGAAGTCGAAGCTGTGCCCCGGGGCCATCTCGCCGGAGGCGACCAGCGGGTGCAGCGGCGAGGGCACGTGGGTGCTGCCGGCGCGCCGTTCGGCCGGCGCGAGGTCGCGTCCGTCCGCCCGGGCGGCTACTGCCGCCGCATGATGGTAGTGTTCGAGCGTCTCGGCGCCGTCGCGGGCCAGGCGGACGTCCAGGCTCAGGGTCTCCAGCGGCTGCCGGACGGCGATCTCGACGTCCTGGTGGCGCCGGCCGTAGGGCTTCACCTTGCCGGGCTCGAAGGTCTCGGGCCAGACCTGGTCCTCGCCGTGCGGCTCGAACTGCACGCGGACTTGCTGCTCCTCGCCAGTGAAGTTCTTCAGGTGGTAGCGGGCCTTCAGGCGCAGGGCGCCGGCGTCGTCCGTCTCCGCACCGCGCAGCTCGAGCCATCCGCCGACGGTGCCGGCGCGCTCGTCGAATGCCTCGACGGCCTCCGCCAGCCGGGCCGGTATGTCGATGTCCTGCGGGCAGGCCTCCAGGCACTTGCCGCAGAGCCGGCACAACGCGGCCTTGCCCGCCAGGGAGGCGTAACGCGATTTGGCGTGCTCGGTCAGGCCGAAGACGCGCTCCAGGTTGAGTATCTCGAGGTTGGCCGGGATGTCCACGCCCTCCGGGCACGGCATGCAGTAGTTGCAGCCCGTGCAGTAGAGGCCGGCCAGCTCCTTGCGCTCCTGGACCGCCGCCTTGATCCGGTCCTGGTCCTCGCGGGTCAGCTCGCCCGCGCCGGAGACCGTCTGCACGTTCTCCTCCAGTTGCTCCATGGTGGACATGCCGGACAGGGCGAGCGTGACGTTCGGGTTGGAAACGACGAAGCGGAGGGCGAGTTCCGGGGTGCTCTTCACGTCGCCGACGAGTTCCCTGACGGCCTCGCTGGGATGGCCGAGGCGCCCACCGCCGACCGGCCCCATCACCACCACGCCCATGCCGTGCTCGGCGGCGTAGGCGATGCCCTCCTCCAGGCTCTGGTCGAGCAGGTTGTACTGGACCGTCACGGACTCGAACAGGCCGGTGTCCACGCACCTCTTCAGGCTCTCCAGCGACCCGTGGAAGGAGTGGCAGATGTGGCGGATCATGCCCTGCTCCCGGGCCTTGAGCATCTCCTTGTAGAGGCCGTCGTCGCCGGCGACGGCGCGCTCGAAGGTCTCGTAGTTCATGCCGTGGAAGTTGTAGACGTCGATGTAGTCCGTGCGCAGGCGCTCCAGCGAGTCCTCCAGGTTCTTCCACCAGCCGGCCTTGTCTGTCTTGTCGTAGTGGTGGTTCTTGGTGGAGAGGATGACCCGGTCGCGGATGTCCTCGGTGGCCTCACCGAGGACGCGCTGGCTGTCGCCGCCGCCGTACATCACGGCGGTGTCGAAGTAGTTGATGCCCAGCTCGAAGGCGCGCCTCAGCATGGGGATGGCCTTGTCGCGGTCCACCTCCGAGCCCGATTTCATCGGGAATCTCATGCACCCGAAACCGAGCCGTGAAACCTTCAGTCCCGTCCGTCCGAGTTCGGCGTATTGCATGGCGACCGTTCCCTTCTTCTCCCTTGTCGGCGCTCACGATTGAAGCGGGGCGGCAAGTGCCTCTTGTCCCGTGCCCTTGCTCTTCGGCCGCCCCTGGTAGCCCCCGGCGTCTCGCCGGGGGGGCGAGGATGCTCACGCGCCGGGCGAGACGCCCGGCACTACCCGCTGGGGGGGGCGGCCGGCGGCCCCAATCTGTCCATTCTACCCCGGGCGGCCGGGCGTGGCAAACCGCCCGGCTGCAAGCGCCACGGCTAAGGATTTCAGCGCAGAGCACGCAGAGAACGAACAGAAGACCGACGTGCGGAACAACGACCAACGGCAGAGAGGCTCCTGGAACTCAACGACTCAGGCCGTCACTGGTCAGCCGGCGGGGGGAAGCCGGACAACTCGTCCAGGATTGCTCCGTAGAGTCCGGCCGTCCACGCCGGGGCCGAAGGGGGCGGGTCGGGCGCCCGCCGGCGGCGCATGTCGCGCGGGGCGATGACCACCGTGACCTGTGAGGGCCAGATGCGTGCGACGGCGCAGAAAAGCTCCTCGATGGCCTCATCCCCCATCGCCAGGCAGCCTATGGACAGCGTCTTGCCGTGGATGAAGATGTCGCTCCCCGGGTCGGTCCTGCCCTCCTCGCGCGCCTTCTCCAGGTCGAGAGTGTTCGGGTAGTCGATGCGCATCGAGAGGTGGTAGCTGCTGTTGGGGTTGAGGGCGTCCACGCGGTAGATGCCCTCGGGCACCTGCCGGTCGCCCTCGCGCAGCTTGGGTCCGACGCGGCCGCTGGCGGCCAGGATCGGATACGTCTTGACGTGCGCCCAGGCGCCCTCCCCCGCCGCCCACAGCTCAAGGACCCTCTCCTCCTTGAACGCAAGCACGGCCAGGCGCCGGGGCGGATAGGCGACGCCGGCTCGCTCGAAATGCGGCCGTAGTCGCGCCTTCGCGGCCGGCCCGAAGCGGTCCAGCACGTCCGCCACCGTTCGTCTGCCCCTGAGGCGGCAATAGACCGGATGCCAGAGCGATCGTCCCCACCGGTAGCCGGCCGCTCCGGCCAGCAGGACGAGGATCGCTCCGGCCGCAAGGAAGAACGTGTGGCGTCGCGTCACGGGAACTGCCGTCAAGGGAATCGCGTCCCTGGTGAGCATAGGGAAGTGAGGAGCCCGAATGCAAGCCGCCACTTGAGCAATAGGCAGGCGGACGTGCCCGACGCGTTTGGCGCGCGGCGTCCCGCGCGCGTCAGCGGGGCACGGATTCCCGCCAGCCGGCCGCCAGCACTGCCGCCAGCTCCTCCACGAGGGCCTCGTTACCGGGCAGGGCGGCGATGTTGTGGTTCTCGGCCGGGTCCGCTTCGTGGTCGTAGAGCATTCGCGCGGTGACCGCGCCGCCCTCGTCCGTCCACTCCGTGTAGAGGTGCCTGTCGGTCCGGACGGAATCGCCCGCCTTGTAGCGGCTGAAAACGGCCGGCTTCCACGGGCGGTCCTTATCGTGCAGGAGCGGCGCGAAGCTGGTGCCCTCCAGGTGGTCGGGCAGCGGCAGCCCGGCCAGCTCGCACAGGGTCGGGTAGACGTCGGCGAACTCGACGAGCGCGCTGCACGTGGCGCCGCCGCCCATTCCGGCGTAGCGGACGATCAGCGGCGCGTTCAGGGACGTGTTGAAGTTGCAGTGCTTGCACCAGAGGCCGTGCTCGCCGAGCTGCCAACCGTGGTCGCCCCACAGGACGACGATCGTGTTCCTGCTGAGGCCGAGCCGGTCCAGCTCGTCCAGAACGCGGCCGACCTGGGCGTCGGTGTAGCTGGTGGCGGCGTAGTAGCCGTGGACCAGCCTGCCCGCCATCTCGTCCGAGAGGGGGCCCTCGGCTGGCATGCCCAGATAGGCCCGCAACTCGCCCCAGTCGTGCATGGCCTGGTCGGGCACGCCCTCGGGCGGGAACGGGTTGTCGGCAAGGTCAACGTCGTCCGGCCGGTAGTAGTCCCAGTAACGCTTCGGCGCGTTGAAGGGCAGGTGCGGCTTGCGGAAGCCGGCCGCCAGGAACCACGGCTCGTCGCCGTCCGCCAGGCGCTGCAGGTCCCGGATGGTGCGATCGGCGGTCTTGCCGTCGACATAGGCGTTGTCCGGCACGTCGGCGCATTCGAGCGGCGTCCCGGCGCCCGCGGGATCGGCCCCGGCGCGGCTCTCTGCCAGCACGTAGTCGCGCCAATCGCCGCCGGATGACTCGGGATGCCACGGCGCCTCGGTCCAACTCCGTTCGGCGCAGTCGGGCAGGTGGTGGAACACCTTGCCGTTGGAGAGCGTGACGTAGCCGTGCTTGCGGAAGTGCTCGGGCAGGGTCAGCGAACCGGGCAGGTCCTCGTCAACCCAGGTCTTGAAGTCAACGAAGCGGCTCCGGTTGGGGCGCACGCCCGTCAGCAGGCTGGCCCTCGTGGCACCGCAGACGGGGACCTGGCAGTAGGCCCGCGCGAAGACAACTCCCTCCCCGGCCAGCCGGTCGATGTTCGGGGTGACCATTTGCCGGTGTCCGTAACAGCCGAGCTGCGGCCGCAGGTCGTCAATCGGGATGAAAAGGACGTTGGGCTTGTCGTGGGGCATCGGGTCTTGCCTCCGGGCAGACGAGCACTGAACACCATGGACCTTCAGGCACGATAGTAACCACGGCAAAGCCGGCGCGCCAGGGCATTCCTGTCCGCATGGCGTTCAACCCGCCGCCACACTCCCCCTCTTGCCGAGCCGTGTCATCTCGCGGGCCTGTGGGCGTCCACGCCGAACTCCATCCGTGGAGAGCCGGCTTCGTGCGCGCCCACGTCAGGTGCGGCACCTTGATAGTCGTCGTTGAAGTTCGGGATTACGACCCCTGCATCGCAGCCCGGGCTCGAGCTGTCAAGCTGGTACATGCCGCCGGGGCCGCCGGCGGGGCCGTTCCCCGGCGCATAGACAGGGACTCCCTTGATCCGGTGCGGTTCGGCCCCTTCGTAAGCCAGGACGCGGTTATTGCAGAGGTCGTAGTCGAAGGTATTCCGCTTGCTCGTATTGCCAGCAGAGATGCTCTTCCCCCGGCGGCTTGTGTACGAATGCCAGATGTTGTTGTAGCTCACGGTTTCCGTAAACGGCCCTCCCCACGCCGCCAGGCACGTCACCACGCCAAGCGGCATCTCGCAGCCCGGCGCTTCAGGCTGCAGGACGGTGTTGTGGAACCAGTACTGCCTTCCGGTGCCGTAGTCTCCCCCGTCCCCGAGTTTGCCAAAGACCCCGCGTGCCTTGTCATCCGGGTTGCCGGGCGCGATACGGCTTCTCGCCATCACGTTCCGGAAGATGTACAGCGGTCCCACGGAGCAGGTGGCGGTGCCGATGCCCACGTAGGTCTGGTCGATGTAATTGCCCCAGACGCGGACGTTGCGACCCCCGCCCTCGATCTCGAGGGCGTCGTCCCACACGTCCCTCACGATGTTCCCATACACGTCCGTGTCGGGACCGGGGAACCCGTTCGTGCTGAAGTTATTCCAATGGCCTATGCCGTCATTGAAGCAGTGGTCTTCGTCCGAGTAGATCTCGTTGTAGCGGAAGACGTGATTCCCCGCGTTCTCATCGAAGACGATTCCCTTGGGCCCGCCGGGATGGTTCCCCTCGACGTTCTTTTCTTCCCAATTGTTGGAGTCGTATCTTGGGTGGTGGATCCTGTTGCGCTGGATCACAATTCGCTGCAACCGCCCGAATCCCCTGATCCCCGCGTCCTCGTTCACGCCGAACCCGAACTTGTTCTTCCTGCCCCATCCGCTGATGTCATTACCTTCGATGACGACGTCGTGAACATCCCGGAGGTGAATGCCGTCCCGCTGCGCTCCTTTCAGTATCAGGCCCCTGATGATCACGTACGAAGCCCTGACCTTGATGCAGTTATCGCCCTGGTCGGCAACGTCAATCGTGGTCGGCCCGTCCGGAGCGGAGGTGTACAGCACGTATCCTTCCGCCGTGCCGCTCTGGGCGATGGTGTACGGTTCCGCCAGGCTCCCCGACGGGAGGTGGACTGTCCTGGCGATCGGGAAGTCTTGTTTCCACGTGGTGACGGTGACGGATTCGGCACTCCCGGCGCCCCCGAGCGAGAGCCGCGTCTCGTAGGTCGTGCCAGGCTTCAGGTTGACCAGGCTGCCCCGGTACTCGCCGTTCCTCCCGTCGTACCACAGCGACAGGGCCTTGCGCCACTGCGCGGCCCCCTGCTCCCGGTACACGAAGTCGCACGGGACCTGCTCGCCGCCGTCCGAGGGGCGCCAGTACAGTCCAACACACTCAAAGGTCGCGATGGCGACGGGCCCGGTCGCCCCCGCGGCCGTCGCCGCCTGCCCGCAGGCGGCCCAGCGTGCGCAGAGCACCAGTAGCGCCACGACTACCACGCGTCGCATTCTCCCGTCCATCGTCACGGCCTTCCCTTCAGAACCCGGGCAAAGCGGACCTGCTACCGCAGGGGGCGGCCCGACACGGTTTACCATTGCCGCCCTGCGCTGTCAAGACACGGCTCTGCCGTGCGGCTCTCCCCGGACCCTCGAACGCATTGAAGGAGGCCAGGAGGTCGCATAGAATGGCCGCCGACCGGAAGCGGGTGTCATTCGGAGCGCGGGAAGGCAGGCAGGACACTCTCGTGGTAACTCTATCGCAGGACGGCGCGGGTGAGATCGATCCCAAAGAGAGGGACGGACAAACGCACAGGAGCGATCGCATAGTCATGACAGAACCCAGGGAAAGCCTGACGGACCCCATCAGAGATGAGCTAAACCGCCTGGGACGCGCGCCCGACCTCGACTTCATCCGCGGCCTTTTCGCTCCGGCGACGGGGGATGCAGCTTTCGCCCCGGCCGCGGTCAACGACAGCATTGGGAGGCTGGTGACCGTGCCGGAGGTGAACACGGGGCATCCCTTCCTGGATCTGTCCGTCAAGACCGGCCTGGCTTTCATTGATGTAACGTTCCAGGGGGATCATCCGAAGTATGGAGTGGGAGGCTATGGCGCTGACCGGCACGACGGCTTCCCGCCCACGATTATTGCGACCGTCGACGCGCTGACATCATGGGGGCTCTCGGGCCGCGCAGTTCAACTCTTCCGATACTGGCTGGCGAACTTCGTCTGCGAGGACGGGACCATCCGTTACTACGGGCCGTCCCTGAGCGAGTACGGACAGCTGCTGCACGTCGCCGCGCTTCTGTATGAGCGCGCGGGCCCGGAGGGATGGTGGACCGATGGGCACAAGGCGCTCGCGCGGATGGCGGACTGCCTGCTGAACCTCTGCGCCGGGGCGGAAAGGGCCGGCGACCTCATGCCTGGCGTGCCGGAGGCGGATGTTTCCACCGGTGATCCGAACAACGTCAGCGATCCCACACACAGCGAAGGGAACCGGTACTTTCACAACAATGCGTGGGTTGCCCGGGGACTGATCCGCTGGGCTGAACTGCTGGATCGCTCGGGTGCCTCCACGAGCCAGCCCGTCTCGCGCATCCGTCTCGTGGCCGGCAACCTGGCCGGGCGCACTCTGGCCGCGATCGAGCGCACCTGGCCAGTGGACCCGGAGGACTGGTGGCTCTCTCCCCAAGTGGAACCAGGTCCTCGCCCCGACTCACTCACGGCGAACGCCCTCGCCTCCTACACGAACTACCGGTACTGGCCGGAACTGCTCTCCAGCGGCGTGCTTCCCGCTGCGTTGGCTAACCGGGTCGTGGAGGCGCGACTCTCCGGAGGGGGCCAGTTCTGCGGCATGACCCGTTTTCGGGATCACCTGGATGACTGGCCTCTGGCCGACTACCTCTGCGCCCTCTGGAGGCTGGCTAGGAAGCACGACTTCCTGCTCAGCCTGTACGGACACGTCGCCTACCACCAGGCTGAAAGCCACTTGACGGCTTACGAACAGGTATCGCTGCCGCCTGACGGGGAGATGCTGGCACCCTATTGCCTGCCGTGCCAACTGGTGGCGGCGCGCGCCGCCCGGCGGCTGGGCAGTTCGCTCGCGCCATCGCGATAGGCGCGTCCGCCGGTTCCCCCGCTGGCACCGATCCGGCCCAGGAGAGCCGGCTACAGCGAGTGTACGCCAGCGCCCTTGGGCTAGTGCTCTATGCCCGTTGGTATTGTGGGTATAAGCGCTTCAGTCTGATCCTCGCGTCGTCAGTGGTGAAGCGCCAGTCTACACCGCGTTGGTGCTCGTTGCGTTCGCGTTGCCACGCCGTCACCTTGTGGCGAAGGGCTTGGATCGTTCCCGTTCGAGTTCGCAGGCAATGACGCGACAGAACACTCAACTCGCATTCGGCGACGTTCAGCCAACTGCCGTGCTTGGGCGTGTGGTGAATCTCGACCCGCTCTACCAGCCGACGCGCCACGCCAGGAGCAAAAGCCTCGTAGAAAGAGCCGATCTTATGTGTGTTGAGGTTGTCGCAGACCAGAATGACCTTCTCTGCCTCTGCGTAGTCGGTCTCGAGCAGAATCTGCATCTCGCGCGCCCAATCCACGCCAGTGCGCCGCTCACGCACGCTCGCCCGACGCCACCCCCCAAGGGGTTCTGTGAACAGAAAAACGCACGCCGTGCCGGCGCGTTCGTAATGATGGTCGTAGCGCCTGGGCCGGCCGGGCCGCGGCGGCAAAGGTACCCGCGCCTCCTTGACCAGTTGTACCGGTTGCTCGTCCATGCCCACGACCGGAAAACGCCCGTCATACGGGCGCTGATACAGTTCGAGCACGTCCTCCATGGCTGCCACGAATGCCGCGTTCTGCTTGGGCGGAATCATCCAGCACCGCTGGCGATGGGGTTGGAGTTCGTTTTTTTAAGCGTGCGCCGCACCGTTTGGGCCGAGATCGAGTCGACCACCACCAAGCGCACCAGTTCATCGGCCAAAAGCTGCAAGGTCCAGCAGTCCCGTCCTTCGGGCGGTTCGCTGCAGGCCAACGCGATCAGCCGCGCCTCGCCTTCGCCATCCAGTTTGCGTTCCCGTCGAGGGCGTGCTTGTTCCTTGCGCTCCAGGGCCGCCTCCAGCCCCTCCATTACGCAGCGGCACCGGACATTCTCGACCGTGCGCACATGGCATCCCACCGCTTCCGCAATGCGCTTATCGGTCCAAGCCGGCCCGTCCGCGTCGGCCTTGAGGAGAATATTGGCGTGCTTGATCCTGTATGCGGCTGCCTTGCCCTTGCTGGTCAAGGCTCCAAGCCGCTCACGCTCAGCCTCTGTCAACCGCACGATGTACTTCTTCATCAACGAGCTCCTCCACCGGGTCACGGGTATCTCGATGGAGGTGTTGAGTACCAAAACCCGA